>Ga0210003_1000373_pt1 | contig 40359 bp, 40 predicted proteins | sample LantaG_FD_182804 | JGI IMG/M metagenome (GOLD analysis project Ga0210003, IMG submission 182804) | Deep subsurface microbial communities from Baltic Sea to uncover new lineages of life (NeLLi) - Landsort_02402 metaG (SPAdes) (version 2) | ecosystem: Environmental > Aquatic > Marine > Oceanic >...
CCTCCTCCACCAGCACGGCATCACCGCCCAGCGCGCCGCCGACGGCATCCTCGAATGGAAACTCGCCAGCCTCCCCATGGAGACCGCCGCCAGCTGATGGCGCTCGGACCATGACGACGGAACCACCCATCCTCGGCGTCCTCCGACAGTTCCACATCGCGATGCGCACTACCGGACCAGTATCGGGCAACAGACGGTGCGAGGGATTCCCAGAGTGGGACAACCGTACTGTTCTCGGATCCGCCACGAAAAGCGGAAAAATCGTCCCGCCAAGCAGAGCGGAAAGCACGGAAGGCTGAGCTCACGGCGGTATCGGTGCGCCAACCAAAAACGGAATCTACACCTGCGGAATTTGCATGTGTTGCAGCTGCTGTAGGTTCCGCTTTTCGATGGCGGAGTTCCGCTTTTCGTGCACGGCGGTGCGGCGGAAATTCCGACGCGTCTTACGGATTGTCGTACACTGGTTCTTATGGCTGACACGATTACATTCCGCCCGGATGAGGACACTTCGAGGGCGCTGGAGGTTTTGACCAGGGACGGCTCGCCCGTGTCCGCGGTCGTTCGGGCCGCCCTTATTGATGCCGCGCGGCGGAAGGCTGGTGCTGCGATTCGCGCCGAGGCGGAGAGCCTTGCTGCAGATGAGTCGGACCGCGCGGAGTCGATTCAAGTGTTGCGCGATATGGAGACGTTGCGTGCGTGGTGAGGTCTTTGAGTTGCACGCGCCGCGGAGGGTGCGTGGTCATGAGCAATCCGGATCTCGCCATGCCGTCGTAGTCCAGTCGAATCAACTGCCGTTGTCGACTTGGCTGGTGGCACCGACGTCGACGTCGGCTCGTGCTGCGAGTTTTCGGCCTGAAGTGGACGTGGCGGGCACGAGTACCCGGGTACTTGCTGAGCAGACGGCAGCGGTCGACCCGGGCAGGCTGGGAAAAAGCGTTGGCTTCCTAACCTTCGAGGAGCTGCGCCGAGTGGATGCGGCTCTGCGCATCGTTTTGGAACGGCGGAGCTAGCCGCCGATACCAAGAATTGGTACCTTCATGCATGTGGGTAGGAATACGTCGTTCAGCCTTGATGAGCATTTCAGCGCGTTCATCGAGGATGAGGTTGCTTCCGGCCGTTACGGCTCGGCCAGCGACGTTGTGCGGTCTGCCCTACGGTTGCTGGAGGATCGTGAGATCCGCCTGAGGGCGTTGAGACAGGCCCTCATTGCTGGCGAACAAAGTGGCGACTCGACGCCGTTCGACTTCGACGAGTTCGTTGCGCGTAAGCGAGCCGAGGAGCCTCGCGACCGGTGAGCCGGTACGTGCTTTCACCAGCCGCACGTGCCGACCTAGAACAGATCTGGAATTACAGCTCTGAGCGGTGGGATGACGATCAGGCTGAGGAGTACCTGCGCGAAGTCCAGCGTGCGATCGAACGCGTCGTCTCCAATCCGACGATCGGGCGGGCCTGCAATGACGTTCGCCCTGGCTACCGCAAGCACGCTGTCGGATCGCACACGCTTTACTACCGGATTGGCACCGACGACGTGATCGATGTGGTGCGCGTACTCCACCAACGGATGGATGCCGACCGGCACCTCGACTGAGGCCACCCAGTGGCCAAGACGTCTGGTCGGTCGGTCAACGACGGCCCGACGGTGCCGTCGCAGTTCGGGGCGCCAAACCCGGACAACTGCGCGGTTCTCGGATTCGCCAGGAAAACCGGAAAACCCCTTCGCCAGCACGTCCGGAATTACCGCGTCATCGCGCGCATCGACCACGCCCCGCGCCCAACCCAGCACCGATTGTCACACTGACGCTTTGGAAATCGAACCGTTAATCGCAGCGCTTCGGGGCGTGACAGGATGCTTGAGCATGACACGCCCCAACTTTCTGGTCATCGTGGCCGACGATCTCGGGTTCTCTGACATCGGCGCCTTCGGTGGTGAGATCAACACTCCCAACCTGGACCGCCTGGCCCACGCGGGCGTCAGGCTGACCGATTTCCATTCCGCCCCGGCCTGCTCGCCGACGCGCGCGATGCTGCTGACCGGAACCGATCACCACGTCGCCGGAATCGGCACCATGCTCGAGATGACCGCACCGGATTTCGCTGGCGCCCCCGGCTATGAGGGGTATCTGAACGACCGGGTGGTGGCGCTGCCGGAACTGCTCCGCGACGCCGGATACCAGACGCTCATGGCGGGTAAGTGGCATCTGGGCCGCACGATCGACAGGTCTCCGTGGGCACGGGGATTCGACCGCTCCTTCGCCCTGTTGCCGGCCGGTGCCAGCCACTACGGCACCGTCGTGGGAGGCGGGTTGGCGGCCGCGCCGACGATATTCACCGAAGATGATCAGTTCGTCACGGTAGGGGAGGACTTCTATTCCTCAGATTCTTACACCGACACGTTGCTGCGGTATCTGGGCGAACGTCCCCAGGGCCCGCAGGACGCGCCCTTCTTCGCCTATCTGCCCTTCCAGGCGCCCCACTGGCCGCTGCAGGCGCCGTGGGACATCATTGCCGCGTACCGCGGCCGTTACGACGCCGGACCGGACGCACTGCGCGAGGAGCGGCTGGCGGCGCTGACCCGACTGGGCATGTGCCCACCCGACGTCGAGCCGCACCCGGTGGTGGCCGATGACACCCCCGAGTGGGCGGATATGACCGACGAGGAGCGCGCGGTGTCCGCGCGCACCATGGAGGTCTACGCGGCCATGGTGGACAGGATGGACTGGAACATCGGCCGGGTGATCGACTACCTCGACGGCATCGGCGAGCTGGACAACACCGTCGTGATCTTTCTGTCGGACAACGGCGCGGAGGGGACGATCGTCGAGGCTATGCCGTTGCGCGGCGCTGAAATCGCGGCCTTCGTCGCGCGGCATTGCGACAACAGCCTCGACAACATCGGCGGTCCCACCTCCTACACCTGGTACGGCCCGCGCTGGGCGCAGGCTGCCACCGCACCATCGCGTCTGCACAAGGCCTTCACCACCGAGGGCGGGATTCGGGTGCCGGGCTTCGTCACCTGGCCGGGCTTTTCCCGGCAGGGGGAGATTGGCACGGCGTTCACCACCGTCATGGACATCGCGCCGACGGTGCTCGAGCTCGCCGGCGCCGCCCATCCCGGCACCGCTTACCGGGGTCGGGAGGTGGAGCCGATGCGCGGCCGATCGATGCTGCCGTACTTGTCCGGACAGACCGACGCGGTGCACGATGCCGACACCGGCACCGGGTGGGAGTTGTTTGGCCGCCGCGCTATTCGCCAAGGTGACTGGAAGGCGCTTTATCTGCCTGCGCCGTACGGCCCGGGTGCCTGGCAGCTCTATGACCTCTTACGTGATCCCGGCGAGGTCCACGACTTGGCTGACTCCCGGCCCGAAAAACTGGCTGACTTACTCGAGCTGTGGGACCGCTACGTGGAGGACAACGGCGTCATCCTCGGGCCCGTGTCGGTCTACGAGGTCGACGTAGAAGCGCTCTGACCGAGCACGTCCGGATCGGCTTCATCGGTATCGGCCGCACGGAAGATCCGACCAGCACGGTGCCCGAGGTCATTGCGGAAGAAGTTTGGCCGCGTGACATGCGGCGCCACGGCCGGGGGGTACGTCGGACCAACCCTTCGCCAGTCCTAGTATCCGAGCCTATGACCACCCCCCAACGAGTCCACATCACTCACGAGTTCAAATCCGACCCCCAGACCGTGTTCGACAAGCTCGCCGAACACGAGAACCTCGGCCCGGTTTTCGGTGCCAACATCACCCGCGTCAGCGACGGCGCTACCTCGCGCAATGGCATCGGCTCCGTCCGCCGCCTCAAGATTGGTCCCCTTCCGGCATTCGAGGAGACCACTACCTCGGCCGAGCCGAACACGCTTATCGAGTACAAGATCACCAAAGGCAGTCCACTGAGGGGCCACTGGGGCCGCCAGGAGCTGACACCGACCGCAGGCGGCGGCACAAGGCTCAGCTACACGATCGGTTTCGACTCAGCGATACCAGGGCTCGCCGCATTGGTCGGCAAGGTGCTCGCATCAGCGATCACAAAGGGTCTCCCGAAGCTCGCCGACTAACCGCCTATGTCCACCCTTACGTGGCTGGGCGTACCCGGCGATGAGCCGGCATGGGCGGCTCTCGGTTTCGCCGTGGTCGGGGGAGAGTTCACCGTAGGACGGGTCCGTTGCAGCATCGGTGCCAGCGGCTGGGGATTCGACGAGATCCATTCCGATCCCACCGTCCTTGGCGTGCGGACCGTCACCAGTGCCGCGGCCGCCCCGACCGCGCACCCCTGCGGGGTTACCGCCGCCGACCACATCGTCTACACAGTGCCGGATCTGAACTCAGCGGTCGCCGCCCTTAACACGGTGCTGGGCTCAGCGCCGCGCAGGCGCTTTCATCCACGAGGGCCCGAGGGTCCGGAGATGGCCTTCTACCGCGTCGGCGAGGCCTTCATCGAGGTCGTCGCGAGTGGTCGGGAACCCGCACTCATTGGCCTGGCACTGAAAACGCCGGATCTGGACGCCACGGTGGCACAGATGCGCCTCTCCGGTGGACCGGTATCCGATCCCAGGGCTGCGGTGCAGGGTGGGCGGATCGCATCGGTCGCCAGCGACCATCTCAAATGGGGCCTGGCAGTCGTGGGCACCTAGCACCATCGCCACCGCCGGCGGATGCATTAATTCAGTTTTGGCGGACATCGTGACTCGATGAACGTAGACGACCCGCTGACCTCGGCCGCTATCTCGGCTACCACCAAGCGGAACTCAGCGACCACTACACTCACCTGCCCCGCCGACCCGGCTGCTTCTCCGACGGCAAGGTTCCGGTTTTGATGGCAAAGGGATGCTTGGGAAACCTGGGCCCGTTGCGACTAGGACTGACCCAGGCTGGGCCGGTAGTCGGTGACCTCGGACTCAGCCGCGAGCAGCGCGCCCAGCTCGCCTAACTGCTGTGCAACGAAAACACCGACGACCTGTCGGCACAATTCCGGCACGCTCACTCCGCGCGCATCGGCGATGCGTTTGAGCCCGACCACCGTTGTCGTGGTGACATGGAACTGCACCGCGAACTGACCGCAGGAACCATCCTCGGGCGGCAACCCCGGGCCCACGACGACAGGGTCGTCGATGGCGTACTCGATCGCCTCGATATCCCGGCTCGTCTGAACGACGACCTCGTTACGACGCAGCGGGCCGTCGATGCAGCTGTCCGGCTCTTCGCATTCGTCGCCGCTGAGGTGACCCATTCCGCCCACGCTAGCCTCGATTTTTCGTGCCGGTAGGGTTCGGGGGCGCTGAACAATGAAATGCGCTGAGCAGTAGCGATTTTGGCTTTGGGGTGTGTTCGCCCCGCCCGTGTCGCGGGGGTGGGCGGGCGTTCCTGGGGCCGGGGTCTTTCAGGTTGATCTCGCAGCGGGCCAGCTGCGGGGTGTCGGTGAATGCGATCAGTTGGGCCCAGGCAACCAGGTCGGGGGCGGCCAGGACGATCTCGAGCCAGGTGGCGTTGGACTGGAAATCATCGCAGGGCAGGTTGGCCAGGCCGGCGGCCTTGGTCTCGCGGATACGGTCCTCGACGCGGGCGTGCTGGCGGTGGCGAAGCTCCAGGCCGGCCAGCTGCCCGGGCACGGCACCGGGGGCGGTGTCGGTGATGAACGCGGTCACCCGCATGCCGTCGATGTCGGCGAGCACGTCGCGGGCATGCGCCAACGTCGCGGTCACCGTGAAGTTAGTCAGATCAGTCCCCTTTACCCCCGCGGCACGACGAATCAGCGCGTCCTGCTCAGCAGTCAAGCGGGTGGATCGCGGGCAGCAGTGAAGCCTGACGTCTGCGCGGCGCGGCGATTACCCCGGTGTAGAAAGCGACCGTCGCAGTCAGGTCATTGGTCTTGATCGTCACATGGGACAGCCCGTCGACCACGGGCACATCCGGGGATGCGGACGCAGAGTTGCTAGACGATGTCGGCGAGGCCGAGGACGACGAACTCGAAGGTTCATTGCTCGAACAGCCGGTGAGTCCGACCGAAACGACGGCAACGCCAATAGCCGCCATCCCTAGACCGCGGAGCGGTTTACCTTCCACGTCGCTGATCCGACGCTGTCGGGGCCCTGCCTCGTTATGGGTCATGTGGTAAGTACGGCGCATTTGGGCATATCCTGCGGGCGCCGCAACCACGACGAGGAGGCCCGGTGCCGAGGCTCTTGCAGGAGTCGCCCTTGTGGCTGCTCATCCCCGCATGGTTTGTGTTCTTCGCCGCGCTCAGCGTGGCGGCGCGATACGCCGTCCGCCGCATCCGGTCGGAGGAACGCCGAACCGAACTTGCCGACTACGCCGGCAAGGTACTGAGCCCGATCGGCGCGACTTTCGCCTTCCTCATCGGATTCGCCGCAACGATGACCTGGTCGGCGATCAGCGCCGGCCAGGAGGCCGTCGATGCACAGTCGACCTCGGCCCAGCAACTCGCCTGGGCCACCAAGTCGATCTCCGACAAGGCCGGGGCCGCGGAGGTGGTCGGAAACCTTGAGCGGTACCTATCGGTCGCCGTCGAACAGGACCCACAGTTCCTGGCCACGGGCGACACCACGGCTCTGCCCTCCGCTCGCGCTCTAGACACCCTCCAGCACAGCGTGCACAACGTCGCCTACGGCAATGGCGCGAGTATTCCCGAGGCAGGGGCGATGACCTCTGCGGCCGCCGCACTGACCGCCGCCCAGGCCAAAGTCTCGGCGGTCGCGCAGCGTTCCCTGCCCTCTCTAATGGTCTGGCTGCTGGTCGCCGCAGGCGGCCTACTAGCCGCCACAATGGGGACGGCGGCCGCCGAGATGACTCGCCCCATCCTCATGTACGGATGGGCCTTGGTGGCGGCCATCGCACTGGTTCTCATCGTCACACTCGACGTGCCGTTCCGTGGCTCGATCAAGGTGAACATGGAACCCCTCGCCGAGGTGTCCAGTTCGCTGGCCGGCAAACCCTTCAACAGTTAGGGCAGTCGGCCGGCGATTGCGCTGCGCACTTGACCAGCGGGAAATGGGCTGGCACGTTGCGCCTGCTCAGGCCCGATATGCGCGTTAGTCGGCGTGTGGAGATCGGCGTGAACGTGCAGGCCGTGCCGCGTGGCCTCGGCGGGCATCCGCCCCGGTGGCTAACCAAGACTTGTGGTCGAGGTCTTGCAGTACCGGAGTGCAAAAGTCCCTCGTCCTTTCCCCAGCCGCGCATCCTATGCACGGTGGCACGGCGGCGCGTCGTCCAACACAACTCAGAAGCACTACTGGCGCGCAGTCGATGACGCGGGCGGGATAACGCCGAGGCGTCGAGCCAATCGGCGTGCTCACCGGAGTGGTCATCTCACTCATACGTAAATAGCCTCATTAACGACGAACGCGCTGGCGATCAGAGGAACTTGGCGAACGGGTGGAATCTGAGTCGATTGTCAGGCCGTCCGTATCCCGCGCCTTGTCAATGACAGCCTTGGTGAGATCGACAATCGTCTGGCGCTGTCCGGCGGTCTTGTCCTCGGCGTCGTACTGGGTGATCAGATCGACGAAGAAGCTGTGATGGCAGTTGCCGCTGGGCAGCTTCATCCCCGACACGGCCGCGCCCCCCAACGTCCGAATCTCCACCAGCGACAGCGCAGCTTCGTCCAATGGCACCTCGGCGACGACCGTGTTGGAGATGAAGTCGAGGACCGCGTCATCAGGATCGCCCCGGGTTCCCATGCAGTGTTGAAGTGTGGCAAGCGGATTGCCCTTGAGCCCGGCGATGACGGGCCACAACGCCGCCGCCGCCTCGTACCAGGATCCCCAGCGTGTTGCCGAGATTTCCGGAAGCTTCAGGCTGGCTGCCAGGTGCTCCAGTGGCTTGACGAATTCCGCTGTACTGCTACGCCTCGATCCACTGATGGGCTGGGGGTTTGGCGGCCTGACTGATGGGAATTTGGATTTACGGTGATGGGCAGGGAGTATCTGCTGGCCTGCCCAGCTTTTCCTGTGTGTCCTGGGTGAGCCTTTTGGTCGGATGTTCAGGGTGTCGTCGGTGGCGGTGGGTCGGCCAGCCGATGATGTTGCGCCACAGGGCAAGCCAGGGTTGCGACCAGGGCCAGTGGGTGGGCAGATAGAACACCGCGTCCCCGAGCACCGCGGTGTCCTCGCAGACCGCGATCGGGTGCGGGTGCGGCACGTCGGTTCCGGCCTGCGCGCGCAACACCCGGGTCTCTCACAGGATCACCGTATTGCTGACTGGGCGAAGGTGTCGCGGCCCGCGGCGGAACACGTACCCGCATCCCGCCCAGGTGAACCGCAGCATGACGTTCTGGGTTCCGCCGGTGATCTCGGCGACGGCTTCGACCGGACCTGCGCCGAGGCCGTTCTGAGACATCCAGGCGGCCACCCTTGCCATCCCAGGGTTCAGGTCCTCCACGCTCGCGAAGCTACCTCACGTGTTGGCGGCTTCGGTTTTCGACCATGGCAACCAGCCGTCAATGGTCCGGAAGATGCTCCAGCCGACCAGGGTGCCCAGCGCGATGGACAGGATCGCCGAGCCGACTTGGCCCAGGCTGGAGATGTCACCGTTGCCGCCGGTGGCGGCCTGGCTGACGGACATGAAGCTCGTCGTCGAGGGGACCAGAGACCAGAACGACGCCACGATGAGCACCACTGCCGGCGGCGCGGTCTTGATCCGGGTGGCCAGGTTGGCGAATAGCACAGCCATGACCGCGCCGAGGAAACCGGCGTGGGTGGGCGCGATGACGATGCTCGCGAGTTGCTGGGTGATCAGCGCGACGGCGATCGCGGCCGTCAACCAGAACAGCGAGCCCGGTGGCGCGGAGAGGTATACCGACAGGCTCAGGCCTACAACGATGATCGCCAGGTAGAGCGACCACGAACCCATCTGGGACGACGGCGTCTGCGGAGCCACCGGTCCGGCGAGGTGCATGCCGATGATCACGCCGAACACCAGCAACGCCAGTTGCGACATCCCGAATACCAACCGGCTTGCCCCGGAGATGATCTGGGAGGCCGCCAGTTCGGTGGCGCCGACGGCGAGGGCCATTCCCGGTATGGCGGCCACCAGGGCCGGGCTGATCACCCGCAGCAGCCCGTCATTGGCGGTCTCGACGACGAACCACGACGCCAGCAGCGTCACGACGAACGCCGCAAGCGTAGGCAGGATCGGGGTGAGAGACGGAAGCGGTTTGCTGAGCATCAGGATGGCACCGGCCACCAGGCCGAGGAAGAAGTAACCGGGCAGCGATGCCCAGGTTGGGTTGATCATCATCCCGAACCCCACCGAGGTGACGGCGGATGCGGTGATGGTGGCCGCCTTGCCGAACCGGGGTGGCCTACTGCGGGCCGCGGCCACCGCGACGACCGCATCGGTGGGGGTGATCGCGCCGGCCTCGGCCAGGCTGGCGATGTGGTCAATCCGGCCGGCCGCGTCGAGTTGCAGCGACGAGCGGGTCGATCCGTCGATCTCGTAGGCTTCCCGGCCGATTTGGATCAAGAGCATGGTCGGCAGCACCACCGTGCGCACCCGTTGGGTGGTGTATCTGGCGGCGATCAGGTCCAGCCGGTCCTTCACGATCGATGTCGGTTGGGCGACCTCGACCAGGGCGATGCCGATTTCCCGAAGCATCGCGGCGACGTCATCCGGGTCGTAGATGTCCGGCGGCGCCAGTGCGGCCGACGGGGTCTTTCGCAACGCGTCCAGGATCCGGCGGCGACGTTCGTGCCGGTTCACGGCGCGCTCGCGGCGGCCTGCTGCCCGCGGGCCCGGGCGGCCTGCCACGGCCAGTAGCCGGTGACCTCGAGCCGCACCGCCGACCACACCAGGCCGTGTTGGTCGAGGAACTCGAACCAGTCCCGCAGATCGTGCGCATAAGTCTTAACCGTGTTGGGCGAGCGCTCCACCGCATGCAGATGCGCCAGGAACGACTCCGCCGGCTCTACCACCGAGCCGTCCTCAGTCACCGTCCACGAACGCGGGTCGCCGAACGGCATCTCGACGCGCTGCACCCGGATTCCCCGCCCCGTCATAGACGCCGAAGATAACCAATCCACAACGGATCTCGGCGCACCCCGGGCCGCGTGTCGTTAACATCATCGGAGGCTGAGGACCTGAGATAACGATCGTTTCTTCAAGCTCCCGGTTCTTTTTTCGAAGCTCCCGCAGCTGCTGAGACGCCGGGGGGTCATCCCCGCGACCCTGGCCCTCATTGATCTCCGCCTGGCGCACCCACTTGCGCAGCGTCTCGGTGCTCATCCCCAACCGCGTGGAGATTGCCTTCATCGCCGCCCACTCGGTCTCGTACTCGTCTCGATGCTCCCGGACCAGCCGGACCGCCTTGGTCTTGACCTTCCGGTCGTACTTGCTTGACATCGTGCCATCCTTCCCAGAAAAGAAGGTGTACACGAAACCCAAGGCGGTTCAGAACTTCTCCCGCTACGCGATACCCCAACCGCTGCTGGTCGACATCGTCGACACCATGGCCCGCTACGGCCGACTCCGGTTGGTCAAACACCCCGCCCACGGCCTGTGCCTGCTCAGTCTGGACCACGCGGTTCTCGCGGAGGTGCTGCGTAACAAAAAGATCACCCCGATGCTGGGTGCGCGCGTCGATGACGACACCGTCCTGGTGCACCCCAGCGAGCGGGGCCGGGTCAAACAGATGCTGCTCAAGATCGGCTGGCGGCCGAGGATCTGGCCGGCTACGTCGATGGCGAGGCCCATCCGATCAGCCTGGCGCAGGATGGCTGGGAACTGCGAGACTTCCAGCAGATGGCGGCTGACTCGTTCTGGGCCGGCGGATCGGGGGTGGTGGTACTGCCGTGCGGCGCGGGGAAGACCATCGTGGGTGCGGCGGCCATGGCCAAGGCCGGTGCCACCACGCTGATCCTGGTCACCAACACCGTGGCCGGCCCGCCCGGTCACCATCGCCACCTATCAGGTGATCAGCCGCCGGACGAAGGACAAATACCGGCACCTGGAATTGTTCGACAGCCGGGCTTGGGTGATCATCTACGACGAGATGCATCTTCTGCCGGCCCCGGTGTTCCGGATGACCGCCGATCTGCAATCGCGACGACGGCTGGGGCTGACGGCCACCCTGATCCGCGAGGACGGCCGCGAGGGCGATGTGTTCAGCCTGATCGGACCCAAGCGTTACGACGCGCCGTGGAAGGATATCGAAGCCCAGGGCTGGATCGCCCCAGCCGAGTGCATCGAGGTCCGGGTCACGATGACCGATAACGAGAGGATGCAGTACGCCGTTGCCGAACCGAAGGAGCGCTCAAAGCTGTGCTCCACGGCGGACACCAAGGTCGCGGTGGTGAAGTCGATTCTGGCCAAACACGCCGGGAAGCCGACGTGGTGATCGGTGCCTATCTCGATCAACTCGACGAACTCGGTAAGGAACTTGATGCCCCGGTGATCCAGGGGTCGACCAAGAACGCCGAACGCGAGGCGCTCTTCGATACGTTCCGGCGCGGCGAGGTTAAAAACACCGGTGGTGTGAAAGGTGGCCTTTCTCCATCGACATGCCGGAAGCCTCGGTGGCCGTGCAGGTTTCGGGCACCTTCGGATCACGCCAGGAAGAGGCTCAGCGCCTCGGCCGGCTGCTGCGGCCCAAGCACGACGGTGGCAGCGCGGTGTTCCACTCGGTTATCTCCCGCGACAACCTGGACGCCGACTACGCCGCACACCGGCAGCGCTTCCTGGCCGAGCAGGGTTACGGCCACCACATCACCGACGCCGACGACCTGCTCGGCCCGGCGATCTGAACCGTGTCGGAACCCATTCCACGGCCCGTGCCGCAATCCTTGGCGGGCCACCGCGACACAAGGCATACTCGGGGGGTGACGTCATGTTCCCTCCACGCTGACATGCTGACCACCCCCACCCCACCCTCGGCATTCCTGCGGGAGGCATGACCGTGGCGACTCGACAACTGAAGGGCCTACCCGACGTCCGCGCGTTCTTCCACACCAATACGGAGCCGCTCTACTTCATCTCGCCGACGCCGTTCAATCTGCTCGGCATCGACCGTTGGGTGCGAAATTTCTATTACCTGAACTACTTCGACTCTTTCGAAGGCACCCACCCACGGGTGTTCGTACCCCGCAAGCGCGACCGCAGGGATTTCGATTCCATGGGCGACGTGGTCAATCACCTCCTCTCCGATCCGGAGACGCTGGAGTTCATCGCCGACCGCGGCCCCGGCGGCAAGGCGTGCTTCGTCATGCCCGACGAGGAGACTTCCGGCCTGGCGCGCCAGGCCGGGCTCGAGGTCATGGAACCGCCCCCGGAGCTGCGCCACCGCCTGGACTCCAAAGTGGTCATGACCCGGCTCGCCGAGGAGGCGGGCGTGCCGAGCGTGCCGCACGCAATCGGGCGGGCCGGCTCCTACGCCGAGTTGCTTGCGCTGGCGAGCGGCGCCGAGCTCGGTGATGACCTCGTCGTTCAGGACCCCTACGGCAATGCTGGCAGTGGGACGTTCTTCCTACGCGGCGAGCGCGATTGGGACCAGTGCGCCGCGGAGCTGACAGCTCAGCGCGAAGTGAAGGTGATGAAGCGCATCCGCAATGTCGAGGTGTGCCTGGAGGGTGCCGTGACCCGCTACGGCACCGTCGTCGGACCCGCGATGACGAGCCTCGTCGGGTACCCGGAGCTGACTCCCTACCGGGGCAGCTGGTGCGGTAACGACGTCTGGCGAGAGGCGCTGCCGCCCGCGCAGACACGCGCCGCCCGGGAAATGGTCCGAAAGCTGGGTGACGTCCTAGGCCGCCAGGGCTACCTGGGTTACTTCGAGGTGGACCTGCTACACGACCTGGACTCCGATGAGCTCTACCTCGGCGAGGTGAACCCGCGGCTCAGCGGTGCCAGTCCGATGACGAATTTGACCACCGAGGCATACGCCGACATCCCGCTGTTCCTGTTCCACCTGCTTGAGTTCATGGATGTCGACTACGAACTCGACATCGAGGAGATCAACGCGCGCTGGGAGCGGGGCTACGGCGAGGATGAGGTCTGGGGTCAGGTGATCATCTCCGAGACCTCGACGACGGCAGAGATCTTCACCCAAACGCCGCGAACCGGTGTGTACCGCCTCGATGCGGCTGGGCACGCATCGTTTGCCCGGCCAGCCGACGACTGGGACTCGATCGCCGACGATTCAGAGGCCTTCTTCATGCGGGTGGCGGCGCCGGGTGACTTGCGCTGCGAAGGTGCTCAACTCGGCGTGCTGGTCACCCCCGGGCACCTGCAGAGCGAGGATTACCAGCTCACCGAGCACTGCCAGCGCTGGCTCACGGGGATCAAGGCGAAATTCGCCTCGACACCCTTGGCGCAGACCTCGCCGATCCTGTCCCGGCTCGTCGCGCGCGCGTAGTCCCCACCGTGGCCGAACCCGATCGCGTCCCGGCCGGAATCTCGCTGGCCAATTGGCTGTGGGAACCCTACTCGCACTGGTCATTCCAGCACGTCGACGAGATGGTGCCGACTTCGGTCATCTCGCGTGGGACGGCTCCGGCAGCGGTGCTGGCACCGGCCGCGGCCGCGATCGCGGCAATACCGGTGACCGGTACCGATGGGGATCACACCACCGTCGGAGCGGTGATGGCCGACACCGACACCGATGGATGGGCGGTCTCCTGCCGCGGATCGATGGTGGCCGAGGAGTACCGCCACGGCCTTGCACCCGAGTCCCGGCACCTGATGTTCTCGGTAAGCAAGTCGCTGACCGGTGCCGTTGCTGGGGCTCTCCACGGAGCAGGTGCGATCGACCTAGACGCACCGGTCACCGCCTTCGTCCCGGCGCTGGCGCACTGCGGCTACGCCGGCGCGACGGTGCGCGACCTGCTGGACATGAGATCGGGGATCGCCTTCTCCGATGACTACAGCGACCCCCACGCCGACATCCACATTCTCGACCAGGCGATGGGATGGGCACCGCGAAGCGGTCCGGAGATTCCGGCCACCCTCTACGACTTCCTGCTGACCCTGCCGCGGAAGTCGCCACACGGCGGACCGTTCGAATACCGCTCATCCGAAACCGACGTTCTCGGCTGGATCTGCGAGGTCGCCGGCGGCCAACGCATGCCGGGTCTCATGTCCGAACTCCTCTGGAGTCGAATCGGCGCCCGCTACGACGCCACCATCGCCGTGGACAGTGCCGGCACCGGCATGTTCAACGGCGGAATCAGCGCCTGTCTCACCGATATGGTCCGGTTCGGATCGCTGTTCCTGCAAGACGGTGCATCCCTGACCGGACAGCAGGTGGTGCCGGCGGCGTGGATCGCCGACACCCTGGCGGGTGGGCCCGACTCACGTCAGGCGTTTGCAGCCGGCCTCGGTGACGCCGATCTTCCCGGCGGGATGTACCGCAACCAGATGTGGTTTCCTTACCCCGGCAGCAGTGTCCTGCTGTGCATGGGCATGTGCGGCCAGCTGATCTACATCAACAGCGCCGCGGACATGGTGGCCGCGAAGTTGTCGACCCAACCACACACGCGCGGGCCGCACGTGCTGCAGGACACCCTGCGGGCGTTCGACGCGGTGGCCGACGCGCTGACGGGATCACCGGGCCGGAATCAGGCCAAGCGAACGCTGGCATGACCTCGCGCTCGAACATGTCGATACCGGAGCGGTCGTAGGCCGCTTCCGGGAAGTAGCAGATGACGCACTCGCAGCCCAGGTCCCGCAACTCGGTCAGCGTCTTGACCACCTGATCGGGAGTGCCGGTCGCGTTGCCTGGGGCGGAGTTCATCGCGATCATGGCATCGGCGGCCGCATCACCGCAGACCCCGGCCAGTCGATCACGGACCCGTTGCAGCCGCTGTTGCACATCGATGTCCGAGTGTCCCAGCACGGTGTTGACATTGGCGGAGCGCACGATCGCGTCGTAGTCGCCGCCCACCTCGCGGCAGTGCCCGGCGAGAATCTCCGACTTGCGGGCGAATTCGTCGGGGGCGGCGCTGAAGTTGGTGTACTGGGCATAATTCGCGGCGATCTTCAGCGTCACCTTCTCGCCGCCACCGGCGATCCACAGCGGGATTCCCGCGGGCTGAAGCGGTTTGGGCGACACGATGGCACCGTCGACCTGGTAACGCCTGCCATCGAAGGTGACATTGCCGTCCCGCCATGCGTCGCGCATTATTTGAACGCCCTCGTCGAGCCTGGCCAACCGGACCCCTGCTGAGGGGAATCCGTAGCCTTAGCCGCGCCACTCATGCTCGTACCAGCGAACCGCCGGGTCCGCTGGTCGATTCCTTGGCGAGTGCGTCCAAACGCCCCGACACCCTGCTCAGCCGGCACCGCAGAAACGCTCCAGGCCGCTGTATCTGGTCAGGCCAGCTCCAACCCGTTTCGCGCGTGTCCTCATCCGGTGCACTGCGAATCTGGGCCGCGGTCACTGCAGTCGGGTCGATATCCGCCCCGCGAATCGCATCACACACGGCACCGATGAGCCTCCGATCCAATCCATGCGATCGTGCGACCAACTCCGCGGCAAGACGCTGAAGCAGCAGGGAGCGTGGCGGGCCCTGCGGCGCACGCCACCGACGCCCCGAGGTCGTTGGCGGAGAGGATTTCCGGCGCGCGTGCGCGCTTGGTGAGTTTCTCTTTGCATGAGTAGACCCTCCTACCCTTCGGGTGGAGGGTAGGTCGCAAACCGGCGCGCACGGTGCTAACGGTGCGTTCAGAGCATCTGGCGTCGGCTGCGGCGCGCGCGTCGGTCAATGGCGGCCAGTGGCGCTGTCGGCGCAGGCCGCCAACGCCTCACACATCGCCAGAAACAGATCCGGTCGCACCGACCCCTCGCGCGCAGAACCGGCGCGCCGTCGAGCAGCAGCCACGCCGACACTGCGGCCAGCCACGGCGCGCGAGAGAAGGCCAATCCCATGGTTCCCGTGCCCTCCTGCGAAGCGCGGATTGGGGACTCACCGTGTGCAAAATCGTGTCCCAGCCGACACCGATGCGGTGTCGGTGTTCGAGCGGCGGTTGGCTGGCGCCAAGCGCCGGCAGGCCCGCCGCGGCTACATCGAGGTGGCGGGCGGCCGGGTGCCGGTGAGCACCCCGATGTGATCCCAAGACGTTTCCTTCGAGATTCTGCGAAAGGAGTTTAGCTAGACCCCGCCAGTTACATGTGACTGGTTGACGGTCTCCACCTGATGTCGCCGCGACCCCGGGCAATGGAGGTCCGCTGATGGTATGGTCAAACCATGCTAGCAACCATCGATGCCGGCGGGCGGGTCGTCGTTCCCAAGGACGTCCGCGAGCGGCTCGGGCTGCGTCCCGGTAGCCGGATCGTGTTGACCGAGGTTGAAGGACACCTCGAGATTTCGCCGGCGAACACACCGGTGCGGCTCGTTGATCGCGGGGGCGCTCTGGTGGCCGTTGCGGAGGTGGATCTTCCCGTCCTCACAGCCGAGCAGGTCCGGGATGCGGTTGAAGCCACCCGCCGGTGACGGCGCTCGACACGAGCATCGTCATCGCAGCCTTCGCCCCCTGGCATGAGGCGCACAGGGCGGCCCGGCGAGCTGTGACACCCGAGGCGGTCATTCCGGCCCATGTGGTGACGGAAACCTACGCGGTGCTCACACGCATGCCCGAACCGTTCCGGATGGACGCTCGGTTAGTGGCTGACTACCTGGCGCAGCAATGGGGCGGCCGCGTTATCGCCCCGGACGCCGGGCTCTATGAATCGTTGACGGCAGCTGTCGCGACCGCCGGGGTGACTGGGGGCAGCACGTACGACGCTCTCGTCGGGCTCACCGCCCAGCGCTCCGGTCACCAACTGTTGTCCCTCGACCTTCGGGCTGAACGCACCTACCGATCCATGGGGATCGATTACCGGCTGCTCGCCCGGTAACTCGCCACGGCAGGCAACGAGGCCCGCGATCGCGGCGCGCAGGATATCGGGGCGATGATCGCGATGGTTCTCGACTACGCCGGTGTGCGTCGCGCAGCCGGAAGCTAGGGAAACTAGAACCATCCAGGTTGAGCCGTAGAGCCGGAGTTAGCCCGGCAGCAGCACCAGAAACATCGCCAGGCAGGCGCCGATTACGGCCAGCAGTAGAACTGCGCCGCCAACGGTCTTCCAGACCGGCAACCGCGCGGCCGGAAGCAGCCACCCATGCAGTACTCGCGAGAGTTGCGGCAGAAAGATCATCATCACCAGGGCCATGGCGATCGCGTTGGTCAGCAACACCGATAACGCCACGGGGACGGTCACGAGCCGCCCAAGAAGTAGATTCACCACAACCACGGTCGGGTAGAGAACCATGATTCCGGCGATGAGTTGTTTCCATTTGGCAGGGGCACCCGGCCCGGATTTGGTGCTGAGCCCGAAGTTCAGCCAATCGTTGGTGCCGATCCGCACCGCCGACACTTCCAGGTTCTCGGTATAGGGCTCGATCTCAGTGACCAGTGCCGCCAGTTCGGGGGAGTGAGTCCACCGCACCGAGGAATCTTTGTCGGAAAACCGAATGATTTGCGTCCAGAAATCCTGCTGGCCGGGGATGGCAGGCAATTGCTCGGCCGATACGAATCCCGGCGTCCGTGCCAGGCGGGCTTGGACCTTCTCACTCCACAGTTGGTAGTCCGCAACTCGGTCGTGGTCGACCCGTCGGGTTGTCACAACGGCCACCTCGGTCGCCGTGCCGCCTGTGTTCAGGGACACCCGCTACCTCGTTCGTCCGGTCATGATCAACACCTTGGCTCATCTAGCAACCCACCGGCAGCATCTCACAGGAGCCGCTGGGCGCCGTAGCGTCGCCGTCGGCTGAGGGTGGCTCTTCCATGGGCCTAAGCGGGGCTGGCGGGTTAGGCTCCAAAAAAGGTCGTTCCTACAGTTGAGGGGATCTCGATGAGCCTGACGACAGACATGCCGGCCACACTTCCTGCTCATGATCCGGCGGGTTGGCGACAAGTGCCCGTTTCCCACACCCCGCTGAACCCCGCCCGGATCAAAGCCCTGATGGCCAAGGAGTGGGAACGCTACGCCAAAACCACTCCCGGTTCGGCCGACCACGCAGCACGGTCGACCAAGACGTTGCCGCTCGGTGTAACCAGCAGCTTCCAATACTGGGATCCGTACCCGATGGGCGTGAAGTCCGCACGGGGCGCCTACGTAACGGACTGCGACGACCGTCAGGTACTGGATCTGTCGATGGGTTTCGGCGCGATGCTCGTCGGCCACCTCAACCCCGCGGTGGTGGCGAAGGTCAAAGAATTTCTGGACGACATCGGCACGCTGTTCGTGACACCCTCGCCGATCTCAACTGAGGTCGCCGAGCGGTTCAAAGAACGCTTCGGCCTGGACATGTTGCGGTTCACCAACTCTGGGACCGAGTCGACGGGATACGCGGTGCGCACGGCGCGCGCCTACACCGGCCGGAAAGCGATCATCAAGATTGAAGGCGGCTACCACGGTGGCTACGACGGGCTGTCGGTATCGGTCAAGCCGGCCATCGACGAGATCGGTCCGGCGGACAACCCGATCCCGCAGGTGCCCTTCGACGTCGAGCCGGGCGTCGTGCACGTGGTGGCCTACAACGACATCGGCCAGATGGAACGCGTGCTGTCCGCACACGGCAAGGACGTCGCCTGCGTGGTCATGGAGCCGGTCATCGAGAATCTCGGCATCGTTCTGCCCGATGCCGGCTATCTCGCCGACGTTCGCGCGCTGTGCGACGCCCACAACGTGCTGCTGATCTTCGACGAGGTCAAGACCGGCTTGACCGCGGGCGCCCACGGCGCGGCCGCGCGATTGGGCGTCAAGCCGGACCTGATCACGTTGGCCAAGTCCATCGGTGGTGGACTGCCACTAGCGGCCTTCGGAGGCACCGAGGAAGTTATGCAGGCCGTCGTGGACAACCGTATGGCGCACTTCGGCACCTACAACGGAAACCCGCTGTGTATGGCGGCGGCCCTAGCAGTCGACGAGATCGCCAACCCGCAGGCGTTGGCTGCGGCCGAACAGGTCAACGACAATGCCATGGAGGCCATGGACGCCATTATCCGCGAGTACGAACTGCCGGCCCATACCGTTGGCTTCGGCGTCAAAGGCGCGGTGACCTGGTCACCGACCCCGATCCGCAACTACCGTGACTACAAACTCAGCACCGACTTCGAGGTCGCCGAGTTGGGTTGGCTATGGGGTATCAACCGCGGCATCCTCACCCCGCCGGGCATGGATGATCAGTGGCTGGTGTCGCTGGCCCACACCGATGCCGACATGGGCAAGTGGGTGGATGCCTTCGGTGAACTGGCCAGGGAGTTACGCGCCTAAACCTCAGGGATGCCTAACCTCAGGGATGCCTAACCTCAGGGATGCCTAACCTCAGGGATGGAAGTTCCACTGACCGCAGTCCTGGGCGAGCACATCGTTGACGTCGACCTCGCTACCGCCGACTAACGGGCCCGGGTTCGACGCGGTGCTCACGATCCGTTGGTAGAGAACTGCCGCGGGGTGGACGCGTTTGCCGGACCACGCCCGGGTCTGCCAGGCCCACCTGCGGCCGGGTGTGCCGGAACTCCCGATAACACCGTCGGCGACGGCCCACTGACACACATCGATGCCGCCGTAAACCCCGGTGCGCTGCACGCCCAGAACCGAGTTGATACCGCGGAACCACTGCAGCGCGACGGTGTTCCAGGTGTCGCGGCTGATGTCGTCGTCGATGGAGAAGAAGATCGGCGCGCTCTGGCCACCCCCCGCCGCGGTGTGCAACTGCCAGCCGGTTTTCGCATCGGCGACGCCGCCGGCGTACCCGCGGGTGAAGTCCGACGGGGCGGTGCCGCCCGGCTTGCCGTACTGGTAGTTGCTCACGATGACCAGTCCTGCGGCGGTCAGCGACTCGGCGTAGGGCCGGGTGATCGGCTTGGCCCCGAAGTTGGAGCCGGGCCGCGACAGCGAGACGTAGTTGATCACCCCGGCGTAACCGGCCGCACGGATGTCCGCCGCGGGTATCTGGCGCATGGCGTAGTCGATCAGCATGGGCGCGGCGGCTGCCGCCTCAGGCGTGGCCACCTTCGTGGCTGCCGCACCCAGCCCCGCCAGCGCCGACACGGCGGTGGCGAAGCGGACGGCGTCGCGCCGGGAAACCGGGCGCGGTCCCGGCAAGGGGCTAGACCGCGACGTGTCCCGCACCGGCTGATGTTAACAATGGGACTGCTGTTAACGGTGTAGCCCGCGCTGGCCAAGTCCGAAAGTCTCCGTTCCGTAGAATCAGCCCGTTGGCGTCCATCGGTGAGGAGTTTCGTGTGACTCAGCCTCACGAGGGGCCCGCCCTCGATGCCGACGTGATCATCGCGGGTGCGGGACTTTCGGGACTCTCGCTCGCGGTGGCACTGCTTGACGCGGGCCTCCCGGACGAATCGCGAATCCTGCTCATCGATCCACGCGAAACATTGAGCGGCGCAGACCGCACGTGGTGTTTCTTCGACCTCGTGCCACACGCGTTCGAGGCTGCAGTCACCCATCGGTGGAGTCGGTGGCGCGTTCGCAACGGCCCTGTCGAGGTGGTGCGCTCGGCCCCACCGATTACCTACTGCAGAATCCCCGGTGAGCGCTTCTACGAGCTAGCGCTTGAGCGACTTGCCGCTGCGGGCCCGCGCATCGAGTTTGCGCTCGGCGTGACGGTCGAGCATCTCGAAGATCGCGGCGACCACGTCGAAGTACACACCGATACAGCAGTGCTGCGTGCCCGCCTGGCGATGGACTCGCGGCCGCCGCCGCTGATCCGCGCAACGGATGACGGCAAAAGCGTGCAGCTGTTGCAACACTTCCGCGGTCGCGTTGTCCGCAGTGCGGAGCCACTCTTCGAGGCAGATACTGCGACCCTCATGGACTTCGACGTTTCACAGGCCCACGGAATCCACTTCATCTACGTCTTGCCCTTCGATGCGCACACTGCGCTCATCGAAAGCACGTTCTTCACTGAGCGACCATTGCCCGACGATGTGTATGAGGCGGCGATCGCGACGTGGCTCTCGCGACGAGGGCGCGGCGTTGACTTCCAGACGGTCTCGCACGAGCGTGGGGTGATCCCGATGACGACGACGCCCTTCGATGCGTGGCCGAGTCCGCGAATCGTGCGCATCGGTACCGCGGGTGGACACGTGAAACCGTCGAGTGGTTATGCCTTTCTCGCCGTGCAGCGTTTCGTCCGCGACTTCGCTCCGCGTGTTGTTTCCGCGCTGCGTGACGGTGGATGCCCCGAGCCGCCCGCCCCACGGAGCCAGCGCACCACCGCGCTCGACACCATCTTCCTGTCGTACCTGCGCAGCCGTCCTGAGCGTGCGCCGGGCACCTTCTACCGTTTGTTCGAGCGAGTGCCTCCCGCGGTGCTGGCTCGCTTTCTCTCCGATACGGGTTCGCTCGCGGACGACCTCACGGTCATGCGCACCAGTGATTCCCCTCAACTCGCGCTCGAGTCCATTCGTGCAACGCCCCTCCTACTCCGCAATAGGCGGTAAACCCCAGTGCCCCTTTCCAACCCGACCATGGCCACGTTGTTCGCCGCCGGCTTGATCTTTCTGCTCGCACTGGTGCTCGGCATCTGGAAGTACCAGCAGATGGCGACCAGTCCAGACCATCTCGCCCATCCTTACGTCGACATCGCGCACCGCTCAGCGCTGCTGTACTCCTTCGCGACCTTGCTGGTGGCCGCCTTCGTGGAACTCAGCGCGTTGCCCGCGTGGGTCAACGCCGCCGCCGCCGCAACGATCATCGTCTTCTTCGTCGGCGCGATCGGTAGCTACATCCTTCACGGAATCAAACGCGACACGACCAATCAAATCAGTCAACCGGGGCGCAGCATCCACGTGGCGATGACGGCTTTGATCGTCGGCGAAATCGGCGGCTTCGCTGTCCTGCTGTTCGGCTTCGTCCGCGGTTGGCTGTGACGGCCGATGAGCCAGTACGCCGCCGAATACCTAAACACCGTCAGCGCGCTGCTGCAGCGCGTGCACGACGAGCAACTGCCCGTCCTGGACGCGGCCGCCGCGCGGATTGCCGATTGCATCATCGGCGGAGGCCTGTGGCACGTGTTCGGCAGCGGGCACTCACAACTGTTGGCCGCTGAGCTGTTCTACCGGGCCGGCGGGCTGGTGCCGGTGAATGCCATTTTGGATCTGCCGCTGTCGGTGATGGTGAACGCGCGGCGCTCGACCTGGCTGGAACGGGTGCCCGGCTACGCGGAGCAACTGCTGCAGGATGAGCCGTTGCACGCCGGTGATGTGGTTCTGGTGATCTCGAATTCCGGCCGCAACGCCGTGCCGATCGAAGTGGCACTGGTCGCCAAGTCGCGTGGTGCCACGGTGCTGGCGCTGACCTCGGTGCAATTCTCCAGCCGGGTCAGCTCGCGCCACCCGAGCGGGAAAAAGCTGCTCGACTGCGCCGACCTGGTGTTCGACAACTACGGCGTCGACGGGGACGCCGCAGTGCAGATTCCTGGCTGCCGCAGCGCCGTGTCCGCCACTTCGACCGTGGTGGGCAGCGCGCTGTTGCAGGCGCTGGCCGCCGCCACGGTGGCTGAATTGCAGCAGCGGGGCCATCCCGCGCCGTTGTGGCACAGCGCCAATGGCGAGACCGGCGGGCAGATCAATGACGAACACATCGCCCGCTATCAGGGCCGGATCAAGCGGCTGTGACCCTCGGTCTCGACCAATTCGTGAAGGTCGGCACCCGCTGCTCACCAGGGTCTTAGTGCAACGGTTAGACAAAGCCGTTGCCGTTTCGTAACCTGATCGAGACCGAGGCACATGGACAGGCAGTTCGGCGGAGACGCTGTCGACGGCAGTCAAAGGATGCGAAGTCTTGAAGTTTTTTCCGATCGTGAAGAAATCTGGTGTGTTTAGGCAGGTGGCGTGTGTGCTCGCCGGAGTCGCAGCCCTCAGCGCAGGCTGGGGCGGCGCCTCGTTCGCTGAAACGGGCCAGGACGCGATGGCGAAGTTCACGGAGTTGTCCCGGCAGTCTGAGCGATTGGCCGCGACGATGAACTCGGCTCAGCAGGATCTGGACCGGAAGTTGCAACTTCTGAGCCAGGCCGAGAAGAGGCAGGCCGATGACCTGGCCCGGCTTGACGCGGCCAAGGCGCAGCTGGCCGGGCATCAGCGGGCCGCCGACAGGATTTCCGCCGCCGTCTACATGGGCGGACGCGCCGATGACCTCAACTCAATCCTCACCGCGTCCTCACCGCAGACCCTGATCGACGATCTGGCCATCCGGCAGTCGATGGCCGCCCAGATTTCCATGCAGATGCAGACCTTCCGGCGACTCGGCGCCGAGGCTCGCGACATGGCGGCGGCTTCGGCCAGGTCCGCCGCCGAGGCCCGTTCAGCCGTCGATGCGGCGGCCGCCGTGCGCTCGGATCTGCAGGATAAGCAGTCCCAATTGCGGGCTCAGGTCACCGCGGCCAAGGCCGAGTTCGCCCTGCTTCCCCCCTCGCAACAGGCCGTGTTGACCGTGATGCCGGCGGCGGTGGTCGCGGCGTTGGGCCCGATCAGGCCGATCCCCACGGTGGGCATGGGTGGTCTGGTGCCCAATGCTCGCAGCCTTGCCGGCTACGTCATGGCCACCTACCCCGGCGTGCGGTCCATCGGCGGCGTGCGTGCTGATCCGCTTCCGGATCATCCGAGCGGGCGCGCGATCGATATCATGCTCGATGACATGGGCCTTGGGGATGCGATCCTCGCCGACATTCACAGTCAGGCGGTCCGCTTCGGTGTGATCTACACGATGTGGCGGGTGCCGGCCCACTTTGACCACATCCACATCACTGTCGCTTAAGCGCCATAAACCTGACCTGCCGCGCTGGCGGGCGTTACGCCGCGGAGTGTGCGGTGTTACTGGCGCCGCGTCGCGAGGTAGATGGTTGCCGCTGATCGGTCGCGGGTCAGCGGATTGTCGAACCAGACCGTGCGGGCCTCGACATCTGTGAACACGGAATCAAGCAGCGCGCTGAAGCCGTCGTCCGGGGGATCGTCGGACCACATGGCGAACACCCCGCCCGGCACCAGACGCGAGGATGCGCAATGCAGGCCCGCGGCGGTGTAAAACGGCGCGTGCGGGTCATGAAGCAGGTGTCGGGGCGAGTGGTCGATGTCGAGCAGGATCGCGTCGTAGGTCCGTCCCGGGCGGTTCGGATCGAATCCAACCCCGTCCATGGCGGCGACGAAGAAATCACCACACACCAGCGCGACCCGGTCATCGGCGGCCAGACCGGCTGTGTCCGGAAATAGTTCTCGCTCATGCCAGCCGATCACCGCATCGCAGTACTCGATGACGGTCAGTGTTCGAATCCGACTGCAGCGCAACGCTTCATGGGCCGTATAGCCCAAGCCGAGGCCGCCGACGATGACGTCCAGCGCCGTTCCCGGGGCGCGGGCCAGACCAAGGCGGGCCAACTCCTTTTCGGCGGCGGTGAACAGGCTTGACATTAAATGTTCGTCATCGAGTTTGACCTCGAAGACGTCGGCCTGCACCGTCAGGTCGAAGCGCCGGCGCAGACTCATCACCCCCATCGATGTCTGCTGCCAACCCAACTCCTCGAAACGAGCGCTCACGGGTTGTGACAGTAGCGGCAAACCCCGCTACTCCGGTAAGGCCAGCGTCGCGTCTACCGCCGCCGGATCACCGGCATAGGAGGCGGCTCGAATAGTGAGGTCGTTGGCCACCAACGTGAAACTGGCTCCCGCCCAGCGTTGAATGGGACGAAGCGAGCAATAGATGACGATCCGATTGCCGGCTCCCGCCTCCAGGTATACCGACCCGAAGCCGACCAGATGATGCACGGGACGTCCGGTGTCGGCGGATTGCACCGCGTAGATCTGGACGACATGGCGGCCCCGACGGACCCCGGTGTTGGTGACGGTGACCGTGGCACTGAACCGTTCGCCGTCGAGTCGTCCGACTTCTAGGTCTGCGACATCGAATGTGGTGTAGCCCAGGCCGAATCCGAGTGGATAGGCAGCGGCGACGCCGTCGCGGTCGAGTTTGCGTTGGCCCCACCACCGGTCGTAGGTGACGGTATCGGTGTCCCAATCAACCTGCGGCAGATCAGCCTGCCGGTGTGGGATTGCCATCGGGAGCCGCCCAGCCGGCTCGGCATCCCCGAGCAGCACGTCGGCAACTGCGTGCCCGCCCTCCATGCCCGGGTACCACGCCAACAACACCGCGGCGACGCGGCTGTCCCACGGGTCGAGCACGATCGTCCCACCGCCGATGACCACCACCACGGTGCGGTCATTGACCTTCGCCACCGCCTCGATGAGTGCGACGTCCTCGGGGCGCAGTCGCAGATCGCGGCGGTCGCCACCGAATTTCTTGAACCTGGCCACCCGGGTTGCGATCCGCACCATGACGGCGGCAACCGGCCGAAAGCGGGCGATCCCGCCGAGCAATTGCGTCGAGGCGGTATCCACCCCGATCATCGACTCGCCCTCGTCCTGTGAAGAAAGTCCCACGACGACCACCGCGGCGTCAGCGCCGCGCGCTGCGGCAACCGCCGTCGTCGGATCGGTGCCCTCGACATAAAACAATTTGTTGCCCAACCGTTCCCGCAGTCCCCCAAGGATCGTGACCGAGGATGGCGGGCTCACCATTGACGAGCCGACATCGCCTTGGTTGGGTCGGTCGGCCAACGCGCCGAGCAGCGCGACCCGCGACAGCGAATCCTGCACCAACGGCAGGGCTGGTGTCTGCCCGATGACCTGATTGCGCAGCAGCACCGCGCCGCGGCAGGCTACTTCCCGGGCCAGGCGGCGGTGCCCGGCCGAGGCCACGACGTCGGCAGGTGGCGTCGGGCGGGCGCGCACGGCGAACCGGATCTGGGCCGACAGTTGCCGGTGTGCGGCACGTTCGACGTCGGTGCGCTTGAGGGTTCCGGCCGCCAGTGCCGAGGGCAGGGCCCCCGCGCGCTGCTGCCGGAAGGGCATCTCCAAGTCCTGGCCGGCGGCCACCGACCCGACCGGGTCGCGAAGCCCCCAGATGAAGTCGGTCAGCACGAATCCGGAGAATCGCCACTGCGCACGCAGGACGTCGGTGAGCAGGTATCGGTTCTGCCCCGCCCAGGTTCCGTTCACCGAGTTGTAGGCGCTCATCACACAATCCACGCCAGCCTCGACGACCGCGCGAAAGTGCGGAAGGTAAACCTCGTGCAGCACGTCCTCGGCGACACCGACGTCGATGCGGAAGCGGGCCTCTTCCATCGAGTTGAGCGCGAAGTGCTTCACGCACGACATCACCCACGGGTTGACACCCTCGACCGACGCGGCCCCCATCGCGCCGAGCAGAACCGGGTCCTCGCCGTAGGACTCCTGCGTCCGACCCCAGCCGGGGGCATAGGCCAGGTTCACGCAGGTGCCGGCCCACAGGTTGGCGCCCTGCGCACGGGCTTCGGCACCGATGACACTGGCGACTTCTCGCTCAAGGTTGATATCCCAGGTCGCGGCCCGGGCGATGGCCACCGGGAATGCAGTCGAGGCGCCCAGTGCCACCCCGCGAGGGCCGTCGGTGAACCGAATACCGGGGATACCGAGTCGGTCGATGCGGCCGCCCTCGAACGGCACTTTGTTGTACCGCTGCGACATCTCCCGCACCCCCCGCAGGATCGTCAGATCACCGTCGAGCAGCCACAGCAACTCGCGCTCGGTCAGCCGGTCGATCAGGTCCGCCACGGCGGCGTCGAGGGTTTGGTCGCCGTGTCGAACGGCTTCCACCGCGGCCGCGAAGGCGGTGTCCGAAGGCCGGGCATTCATGCCGGTAGTGCGGTGGTGATTTGAGGCATGGACAGCAGCTTAGGCGCGGTCCCCTGCCGCGAGCAGACGCTAAGTCGCATTAATCGGGGTCGGAAAGTGCGAGTTTACGTCTGCTCGACGGAGTATCGCGCTCACGCCGGAACAACACCAGCACGATGACGATCGCCGTCACGGGTATCAGCACCATGGTCAGATTCAGTACGTGCGCCGCCTCGAGGATGCTTGAGTTGGCCTCGGTGATCACCATCGCAGTGCGCTCGGGATCGACCACGTAAGCGACCGACTTACCGGCGGTTGTCGTGGTGCGCAGAATGTCACCGGCTTGCTCAAGACTGATGCCGGCGGCGGCCAGTGTCGCGCCGGAGTCGCGGACGAACAGAATGATGCCGAATATTGAGAACAGTGCCGCACCGAACCCGTAGAAGGTTCCGCCCACCGACGCTTTCACCGCCGAGACCACGCCACCGAGATTCGCCGGCGCGCTGGCCATCATCACCGTCGTCTGCGGCGTTCCCAGGATGGCACCGCCGATCGTCGTCAGCGATATCGCGGCCCCCACCAACACAATCGGGGTGTCGATCGTGAACGACAGCCGCGCCAACACGCTCGCCGCCAACACCGTAAGGCCTGCAACCACCACGGCGCAGTTCCCGAAACGCAATGCGGCCCGGCCCGCCACCACGGCGGCCAGCGCGGACACCAGCGTTGCCGGAATGAGCAGTAACGAAAATTCCCAGGTCGTAAGGTCACGCACGAGGATGAGATAGAAGGTGACCATGGTCAGCGATCCGCCCTGCACCAGATTGTTGGCCGCACCTGCGCTGAGCACGGCGTTGAATCGGGGCGAGCGGAAGATCCGCGTTTCCAGTGCCGGATCATCACAGCGCAGCTCCCACCACACGAACGCGGCGCCGGCCAGCAGGCCGATCAGGATCGGAATCAGCGCCGCGGGGCTCACCCGGGACTGAAACTGGGAGATTCCGTAGGTGACGCCGATGAGTGCGGTGGCCACCAGCAGCAGCCCGGCGATATCGATCCTGCGGTGCGAACTAGCCGTCTCCGGAACATAGCGAATGGTGATGACGACGACCACAATCGCAAGGACGGGTGTGACAAGAAGCCCGGTGCGCCAACCGATCTGATCAGCCAGGAGGCTGCCCAACGTAGGCGGAAACACACCGAAGAAGTAGACCACGGCAAGATACTGGGCGATCGCACGCGCGCGGCGTTCGGGAGGAAAAACCGCATTCATGATGGCCAGCGACAGACCGCTGAGGAATGCGAACGCCACCCCGATGCCGGCCCTGGCGATGATCATCACGACCGTGTTGGGGGCGAGTGCGCCGAGTAGTCCGAAGGCGACGGCGCCCCAGGCGCCGGTGACGAACATCCGTTTCATGCCGTACCTGTCGCCCAGCACGCCTGCGCCGAGCACCGACGCGGCCAGGGTCAGGGTCGCCAGCGACGACACGAAGATGTTCGTATTCTTCGAGAAATCCATGCCATCGCTGACGATGGAGATGTTGGCCGCGAGGATTCGCAGATCGCCCACCGCGACCGCACTGCCCAGGCCCATCGCCACCGTCGTCATGACGGCCGCGAACCCGGTGACTGACGGCTGCTGCACCCAACGATGCTAGTCGGCCGGTTTTGGGAACCAGCCATAATGGCGGCATGGAATTGGAAGTCATCGGCTTTGACCTCGCGTCATGTGTGACAGCGGAGACTCAGGGCGCCGATCGCATCGAATTGTGTGCGAATCCCCACGAAGGTGGGACAACGCCGTCCTACGGGATGATTGCCCTGGCACGAGAACATACGTCGATTCAGCTGTTCCCGATCATCCGTCCGCGCGGTGGCGACTTTCTCTATACGGCAATGGAATTCAACTCCATGATCGCCGATATTCAACAGTGTCGGCACTTGGGTTGCGATGGTGTGGTGATTGGAATGCTCGCTGAGGACGGCCAGGTCGACATCGATCGATGCGGGGAACTGGTCCAGCACGCCGCCGGGATGCATGTCACCTTCCACCGTGCATTCGATCGTGTTCGGGATCCACTGACAGCACTGGAACAGATCATCGACCTGGGGTGTACACGCGTTCTCACCAGTGGCCTGCATCCCAATGTCGACCTCGGGAAGGACATGCTGCGGTCCCTTGTCGATGCCGCGGGGGACAGGATCACGATCATGCCGGGCTCCGGCGTGCGGTCCGGTAACGTATTGGAGTTGGCGAAGTTCACCGGTGCCCTGGCATTTCACAGCTCGGCCCGATCACCACAACCGTCACGAATGCGCTACACCAACCCCGACATGGCCGAGGAACTCACGGCCGTGGGAATCGACGCGGGTGAAGTCACGAAGCTGAGGCGAATACTGGATGCGTACTCGACGAGTCAGCTGCCGTAGAGGTTCAGCGCGCGTGCGGCGGCGGTGGCGATCTCGCCGCTCAGCGGAGCGACGGGCGGACCGCCACGCTGATGGATGACATTCCCGAGGACAACCACATAGCTGTCGGAGCCCAAGTCCATCCACAGGGTCACCCCGGTGAAACCGGTGTGGCCGAAGCTGCCGACGGGAAAGATCAGCCCGCGCGGACTGGACTGGTAGGTGTCGATATCCCAGCCGAAGCCACGCAGGTCTCCCACCCCGTCGGGCTGCTGCGGCGTTGTCATCAATTCCGCGGTGGCCTGCCTCAGCGGGAACGGACTCGGCCGCCCGGCGAGGCGATCGAGGAGGGCCTGCGCGTACCTGCCGACGTCGTACACCGTCGAGAACACCCCCGCACTGCCGGTTACTCCACCCATGCGGCGTGCCGTCGGGTCGTGGACGGTGCTGCGCAGCAGTCGGCCATAGTCGGGGTTGATGCCCGGGGTGTCCTCGTCGCGGGCCGTCGGCGCAACACGGGTCAACAGATCGACGTTCCATGATCCCTGCGGGCAGTCCGCAGCGCCGGCCGCCTCCGCGCCGTAGGTGAGGGCGTTACCGAGGATTTGGTGCGGCCCGCACGCTTTGGACGCCGGAAGGTAGCGGGTGTCGACCATGTCCAGGGGCGCGAAGACGTTGTCCTGCACATAGACATCCAACGGTTCACCGGAGATCTTCTCGACGAGTGCACCGAGGATGATGAAGCCGATGTCGGAGTAGTGGAAGACCGTACCCGGATCGAACTCTAACGGCGCGGTCAACGCGCGCTGAAGGCCATCGGATCGATCGGCCGCCACCAGCCCCCACGGCCCCTGGCGACTCAGGTCGCCGCCGATACCCGAGGTGTGCGTCAGCAACATCCGCAGCGTCACCCGGGCGCGCCGTGGGTCGTTCGCCGGGTTGAAAGCGGGCAGGTACGTCTGCACGGGTTCGTCGAGCGCAACCTTGCCCTGCTCATAGAGTTGCAGAACCGCCGGGGTGGTCGCGAGGGGTTTGGACAGCGACGCCAGATCGAAGATGGTCTCCTCGGTCATCGGCTCAGCGGGCGAGGGTGCCCCGTTCAGCCCTGGTTCGCCGGCGAGTTTGCGTTCGCCGTAGGCCTGGCGGAAGACGATCGAGCCATCGTGCCCGACCTGGACCACCGCACCGGGCAGCCGACGAGCCGCGATGTCGTCGTTCACCAATTTTGCGACGGCCGAGAAGTCCCCCCGGGGTGTCACGATCGGCGCGGGCGCGGCTGCCGCAGCTGGCGACGTCGGGGTTGTCGTCGTACTCGCCTCAATCGGTGGGCGCGGCGCCGGTGCGCACGACACCAGCACGGCAAGGATGAGCAGGCCGGATCCGGCGGCGCATGACCGAGAGACCTTCACCTGTTCGACGGTAGCGGAGGGCCGGAATCGTTTTGTCGCGGAGAACCCGGGATTTTCACTGGGATGCCTCCTCGCGGCTGCGCAGGTGGCTTAGCTAGATCCTGCAAGCGGATCGCCGTAACCCGGTGCGTGCGAACATTCCACTAACTACGATCGAAAGTAGGGAACGCATGCCCTCAGTATTGGTGACCGGCGCGGGTAGAGGAATCGGACTGGCGATAACCCGGCACCTGAGCGCCCGGGGATGGGACGTCTACGCCACGGCACGCTCGGCGAGTGCTCTGGTCGACCTCGCCCGCCTGCCCGGCGTCCACCCGACCCGGTTGGACATCAGTGACCGCGCGTCCCTGGCCGCCCTGGCTGCTCAACTGCCGGCCCAACTCGACGCCGTCGTCAACAACGCCGGCATCATCGTGAACGGCCCGGTGGAAGGGCTCGCCCTGGCGGATCTTTCCCGGCAACTCGATGTCAATGTCACCGCGCAGATCGGTGTAACCCAAGCGGTGCTACCGAAGATCCGGGCAGCCAAGGGCCGGATTGTCTTCATCTCCTCCGTGAGCGGGCTGATCGCCACACCAGGCACCGGCGCCTACAACGCGTCGAAATTCGCGCTCGAAGCCCTGGCCGACGCACTTCGTATCGAACTGCGGCCGTGGGACATTCACGTCTCCCTGATTGAGCCGGGCCCGATCCGCACCGACATGTGGAGTGAGGTGCTCGTTGAACACGACCGGATGGCGGCAGCGCTCACCGATGAGCATCGGGCGCTCTACGCAGCTCACCTCGCCGGTACCCGGAAACTACTGGCCCGGATGCAGAAACTCGCCGCCGATCCGGCGAAGGTCGTCAAGGCCGTGGATCACGCACTCAGCGCCCGGCGCCCCAAAAGCCGATATCTCCTCGACGTCGCCAGTCGCGTTCAAAAAACCGTCGTGGGATTGACGCCCACCGCGATCAATGACGCCGTCCTGGCCGCGGCCACCACGACGAAATCCCCGAAAGGCTGATCGCATGTCTCCGCGTCGCCGCCGATACCGGCGTTATGAATTGCGGACGCGCGCCCGCCAACTGCGATAACCGCGGTGCGCGGCGAATGCGCCGATGATCGCGGTGAGACACCAGACGGCGATCGCCGCATAGGCGAGCGGGGAGTTCAGGTTCGAGATCGACGCTCCCAACGCGGTGTAGACGAATGCCCGCGGTGCCGATCCGATGAGGGCCCCGACCGCCATCTGCCACAGCGGCATCCCGAAGGCGCCGAATGCATAGGAGGCCAGGGCGTCGGAGATACCGGGGATGAAACGTTGGCCGACCACGGCCCACAGTCCACGCCGCTGGATCTGAGTGTCGATCCGATCGGCCCACTGCGGCCCGATCAGCGCCCGCGCACTGTCCCGGCCCGCGCGCCTGCCCAGGAGTGCGGCGATCGTCGCCGTCAAGACGGTCGAACTCAGGGTGACGACGGTCCCGAGCGCCGGCCCGAACAGAAATCCGCTGCCGGCCGCGAGAAGCGGGCCGGGAACGAAAATCGCCGCCATTAGGGCGGCGACCGGAATGTAGAGCAGTGGCGCGGCGGGGCCGGCCCGGGCCACGGCCTCGCGAACCACCTCGACGTCGATGACTCGTTGAACAGCGACCAGATAGAACATCGTGAGCAGGACGGCGACGAACAGTGCCAGCCGCAAGAAGTGCGGCCATCGACTGCTGGCCGCGTCGGTGCTGACCACGTGACGATTCTACGGCTTCGCGCGCTTCGGCGGTCGGGGCGCTTGGTCCGTAGACTTTTGCGGTGTCCGTCAGTGCGTCCGGCGCGGTGCGTCCCCGACGCCGGCTCCCGGGGTCTGCCCGCGTCGCGTCCTGGACAGGCCTGCGGGCGGTGGCGGTATTCCTCGTGGTGGGTACCCATGCGGCGTTCGCAACCGGTGCGCTGGCGCACGGCTACGCGGGGATGATGCTGGCGCGCCTCGAAATCGGGGTGCCGATCTTTTTCGTGTTGTCCGGTTTTCTGCTGTTCCGACCCTGGGTTCACTCGGCCGCCACCGACTGTGCGCCCCCGCGGATCGGCGACTACGCGCGGCGCCGGGTGCGCCGGGTGATACCCGCCTACGTGATCACCGTGATGCTGGCCTACGGGGTGTATTCGTTCTATTCCGCGGGACCGAATCCTGCCCAGAACTGGGTCGGCTTGATGCGCCACCTCACCCTCACACAGATCTACACCAACAACTACCTGCTGACCTATCTGCACCCCGCCCTGTCGCAGACCTGGAGTCTGGCGGTCGAGGTGGCCTTCTATGCCGTTCTGCCGCTACTGGCCTACGTATTGCTGACGATGTTCTGCCGTGGGCGCTGGCAGCCGGTACGGCTGCTGGTCGGCCTCGCCGTGCTGGCCGGAATCACACCGTTGTGGCTGATCGTGATCCAGACCAACGACTTGCTGCCCAATTCCGCCGGCATGTGGTTGCCCGCCCACCTGGCGCTGTTCGCCGGCGGGATGGCGCTGGCGGTCCTCGATACCCTCGGAGTGCGTTGCCGGGCGGACGTGGCGCTTGCGCTGGCACTGCTCGCCTATCTCGCCGTCTCGTCGCCCATCGCGGGCACGGTGAGCCTGGGGCCGGTTCGCTGGTGGGAACCACTCACCAAGAGCCTGCTCTACACCGTTATCGCGACGCTGGTCGTTGCGTCGGTGGTACTGGGAGGCGGTGGCCGGCTTAGCCGCCTCTTGGGGAGCCGGCCGATGGTGTGGCTTGGCGAAATCTCCTACGAGATTTTCCTGCTGCACGTGCTGGTCATGGCGTTGGTGATGGGCGTGGTGCTGCGCTGGCCGCTCTTTACCGGCTCATTGTCGGGCCTTTACGGGTTGACCATGCTGATCACGATCCCGGCGGCGTGGGCGCTGCACCGGGTCTGCGGCGGCTCCCGAACCGGTTAGTCAGCGGAAGCGAACGTCCAACGTCGCCAGGCCGAAGATCTTGCGCCCGTCGGATTTCGCCGCGACGAGGACGACACCGGTTCGGGTTGCCGGGTCCAATGCCTTGACCCGGCCGCTGAACTCGATGTCCGCGCCGTCGTTGGACGACACGACCGCGGGAGCGGACAGTCGAACGGCGTAGCGGGTGACCGCACCGGGATCGCCGGTCCAGGCGGAGACGAAGCCCGCACCCAGGCCCATGGTGAGCATCCCGTGGGCGATGACGTCGGGCAGGCCGGCCAGTTTGGCGATGTCCTCATCCCAGTGGATCGGGTTGGCGTCGCCGGCCACACCGGCGTAGTTCACCAGATCGCCCCGGGACAGCCGGGTGTGATGGACCCCCAACTCATCGCCGACGGTGACGTCCTCGAAGTTCGCCGTCCCGGGGCTCCGGGACGCATCGTCGGCGATCCTGCCCTGGCTGCCGGCGCGGACCGTCTTGGTGTAGGCGCCCTCGCCAACGGCCATGATGTCCATGTCGTGCATCATCATTTTCTGCACGGCCGCCTTGACCGCCGGATTAATGTCCTCGGAGGTGACGCCGACCACGGTCGTGTGCAGGGTGTGCACCCGTTCCCCGGCAGCGTCGGTGAACGTGTTGGTCACCGTGATCAGATCCCGACCGGCAATCCGGCGCACCGCCGTCAACTCGACGTCGATATGCAATTCGTCGCCGGCCACGATGGGCCGGTGCTGCTCGAAGACTTCTTCAGTTTGTACGTAGGTGTCATAACCGACGACCACCGACTCGAACATCCGTCGATTGCAGGACATGCCCGGGGTAGAGGTGAAGGTCAGTGGTGCGACCAACTCCGGGTAACCGAGCTTCCTGGCTGCGTCGACATCCCAGTGCGCCGGGTGGTAGTCCTGCACGGCGCGGGCATACTCACGGATCTTCTCGCGGCCGACCAGATAGGTGCCGTCCATCTGATAGTGGTGGCCGACCCGGGATTCGAGATCCGGTGCCTCTGATGCTGCGGTCATGCATTCGCCCAACTGTTCCGTCGGCTCATTCGCTGAAGCCGGACCCCGCCACCCTAACCGCGTCAGTGTTCCAGTTGAACGACGTGGCGGGATTGAAGATTCGGAGCGATCATCTCGGCGAGGATCCGCTGATGTTCGGGGTGATCGCGGTAGGCGAGGAAGGACTCGCGATCGTCGAACGTACCCACCACCGCGAAGTCGTAGGCCGACGGGGTGAATCCGACATCGGATCCGCACAGGTAGTTGTGGACGCCGTCGAAACCGGAGACAAGTCCGCGCAGAGCATCAGCGATCTCACCGTCGGCGAAGTCGTCATCGAGCCACTTAAAAGTCACTACATGGGTGAAGGCCATGGTTTGTACTGTAGGGAAGCCCGGCGGCAGCGGCGCGGGTGCGACGATGGATCGATGACCGCAACGCTCGTCGCCAAAGGCGTGGCCGGCGGATTCGCCCACCGCACCCTGTTTGAGGGTGTGGACCTGACGGTGGCGCCGGGTGATGTCATCGGGGTCGTCGGCGCCAACGGCGCCGGTAAGAGCACCCTGCTACGGATCCTGGCCGGTGACGTCGAGCCACTGGAGGGCACGGTCAGCGCGGCACCCGCCGACGCCTTCGTCGGGTGGCTGCCGCAGGAGCATCAACGGGTGCCCGGGGAGACCGTCGCCGGCTACATCGCGCGGCGCACCGGGTGCACCGCGGCGACTCGTGCCATGGATGCCGCGGCCTCGGCGTTAGCGGACCCAGCCCAGGGTCCAACAGACGCGGATCCGGCCGACGCCTACGCCGTGGCATTGGAGCATTGGCTCGCCACCGGCGCAGCTGACCTCGACGACCGAATTCCCGCGGTGCTGGCGGATCTGGGTCTGCACAGCGGCGCGGTGAGCCCGACATCGACGACAACGACCGCATTGTCGGGCGGACAGGCGGCGCGGGTCGGATTGGCGGCACTGATGCTGTCGCGCTTCGACATCGTTCTCCTTGATGAGCCGACCAACGATCTCGACCTCGACGGACTGCAACGACTGGAGGACTTCGTCCGCGATCTTCGCGGTGGCGTCGTGCTGGTGAGTCATGACCGCGAGTTCCTCGCCCGCAGTGTGACGCGGGTTCTGGAACTGGATCTGGCCCAAAACACCACCACCGTCTTCGGCGGCGGATACGACAGCTTTTTGGAGGAGCGTGAGGTCGCCCGCCGTCACCGCCGAGAACAGTACGACGAGTTCGCCGACAAGAAATCCGATCTGGTGGCCCGCGCACGCACCCAGCGGGAGTGGTCCAGTCAGGGTGTCCGCAATGCGATGCGCAAGTCTCCGGACAACGACAAGATCCGGCGCCGCGCGGCCACCGAGTCCAGCGAGAAGCAGGCCCAGAAGGTTCGCCAGATGGAGAGCCGTATCGCCCGCCTCCAAGAAGTTGACGAACCCCGTAAGGAATGGACACTGGAGTTCACCATCGGATCTGCGCCCCGATCAAGTTCGGTGGTCGCGACTCTGGCTAATGCCGTTGTGCGGCAAGGGGATTTTGTCCTCGGACCGGTGTCGATTCAGGTTGATGCCGGCGAGCGGATCGGTATCACCGGTCCTAATGGCGCGGGTAAGTCGACACTGCTGCGACTGCTTCTCGGCCGTCAACAGCCCGATGAGGGTCGGGCGAGCCTGGGTGCCAACGTCGCCATCGGCGAGATCGATCAGGTTCGCGCCGAGTTCTCCGGTCCGGGCAGACTCGTCGACCGTTTTGAGCAACGGGTGCCGTCATGGTCGACCGCCGATGTGCGTACCCTTCTGGCGAAGTTCGGGTTGCGCGCAGACCATGTGGAACGCGCGGTCGACGAGTTATCGCCCGGTGAGCGAACCCGCGCCGGCCTTGCCCTGTTACAGGCGGGCGGCACGAATGTGCTCGTTCTCGATGAGCCGACGAACCACCTCGATCTCGCCGCCATCGAGCAACTCGAGCAGGCACTCGAGACGTACGACGGCGCTCTGCTGCTGGTTACCCACGATCGCCGAATGTTGCAGAACGTCCGACTGGATCGGTACTGGGTGGTCGACCACGGCCGGGTGAAGGAACGTTAGCGTCGGCGGTGGTGGCGTCAGTCGCCCGCGGCCACCAGTGAGTGCAGCCGTACGTCGGGATTGTCGGTCTGGAATCCCTGCAGTCGCCACTTCGTGCTGAACAGTGCGAGCATGACGCCGTCTGTTCGGGTGAACACCTCCACCGAGACCTGTGTGGCGACGAACGGGGCATCCTCGGGATCGACGGCCCGGGCGACGGTGAAGGGAAGGGACTCCAGCGTGATCGGCGAGTTGAACTCCGTCGCCATCCGGTGGCTCGCGACCTCGAACTGCATCGGGCCCACTGCGGCGAACACCGGCGCCTGGTCGCCGCGCCGGTCTGATCGCAACACCTGCACCACTCCTTCCTGCTCGAGTTGTGTGATGCCGCGCCGGAACTGCTTGTGCTTACTCGGGTCGGTTCCCCGGGCGACAGCGAAATGCTCGGGGGAGAAGCTGGGAATGGGTGGAAATCGGACCGGAACATCGCGAAATAGTGTGTCTCCCGGTCGAAGCGCCGCGGCATTGGCCAGGCCGATCACGTCTCCGGGCCATGCGCTGTCCAGCGTTGTGCGCTGCTGGCCGAACACCGACTGCGCGTACTTGGTGACGAAGGGCTTGCCGGTTGCTCCGTGGGTAAGGACCTCGCCCCGTTCAAAGGTGCCTGAGCAGACCCGCGCGTAGGCGATGCGATCACGGTGGGCTGAGTCCATACCGGCCTGGACCTTGAAGACGAACGCGCTGAACGCCGCATCGACCGCTCGCAGATTGCCGTCGACGTCGAGTTGTCCACTCGGCGGGGGAGCGAGTCGGACCAGCGTATCCAGCAACTGGTTGACCCCGAAGTTCAGCGCCGCCGAGGTGAACAGCACCGGTGTCGTCTCGCCCCGCAGGAAGGCCGCGGGATCGTGGTCGCTGCCGTCGGCGGACAACAGCTCGCATTCTTCGACCGCGTTGGTCCAATCGGTACCGGCGGCATCCTCGGCGCGCTCGGGCGCAATGTGCTCCTCGGGCGCCGCGGTGGCACCGCCCGCGGTGCGGGTGAACCGGATGAAGTTGCCGGTGCGACGATCCAGTACCCCCTTGAAGTCGCCGGCGATCCCGACCGGCCAGGTCAATGGCGTGGGTCTAAGTCCGATGCGTTTCTGGATCTCATCGAGGAGTTCCAGGGCCTCGCGGCCCGGGCGATCCCATTTGTTGATCACGGTCAGGATCGGAATGCCGCGGTGGCGGCATACCTGAAACAGCTTGAGGGTTTGGGGTTCGAGGCCTTTGGCCGCGTCGATCAGCATGACCGCGCAATCGACGGCACTCAGTACCCGGTAGGTGTCTTCGGAGAAGTCGGCGTGCCCCGGGGTATCGAGCAGGTTGATGACGCAGTCCTGCCCGTCGGGGGAAAGGTAGGGGAATTGCAACGCCGTGGAGGTGATCGAGATGCCCCGTGCCTGTTCCATCTCCATCCAGTCCGAAACCGTCGCGCGCCGGCCGGCCTTGCCGTGAATGGCCCCCGCCTCGGTGATCACGCGAGCATGCAGTGCCAGCGCCTCGGTAAGTGTCGACTTACCGGCGTCGGGGTGACTGATTACCGCGAATGTCCTTCGGCGGAGAGCTTCGGCCGCCAGGCGCTTTGCCGCGGGCCCTGGCGCGGCCGAGCTTACTTGCAGGTCGTGATAGGTCATCGCGGTATCGATGCTATTAGTCCCGGACCGAAACCAGCCAATCCGGACGGTCGCGCACCCCTGTCATCCGGACGCACGGAGCCTTCCACCGGCGGTAAAGCCGTCAGGTGCCGATCACGTAGTTCGGCAACAGAACCGCTACCGCCGCCTGTAGCCATACCAATACCCCGATCAAGCTGGCCGTGGTGACCAGTCCCACGTTGGCCGCGATCGGAAGGCCGATCGCGTTGACCAGGCCTCCGATCAGATCGCCGCGCAGGATCTGCTGCACGCCGTCGAGAGCCAGGTTGACGCTGTAGCCCGGCAGCGAGATCACGATGGCGTTGATGATGTCCGCAGTCGGCAACAGTGCCGCATAGAGACCGGCGACGGAGAAGGAGATCCGGTTAGTGATCGCGGACACCGCGTGCTGGATCGCCGGGATGAGGGCTTCGGCCGTCGGTGGGGAGAACGACAGTGCCGGAAGCGAGATCGCGGAGATCTCACGGGCGAGCGAGCCGTCGGGACCGAGAGCGGCGAAGAAGTCGGTGATGCCCTGCTGCACCCCGGCCACCAACTGGGTGAGCACCTCAAGAGGGCTGACTTCGGGGAAAAGCCCGAACGACACCTGCACGTTGGCATCGGGTTGGTGCGCCGTGGTGAACCCGTGCGCCGGATCGCCGTAGCCGAGATTCACCAGCACCTTCAGCACCGGTTGAATCAGATCGGCGATCGGATTGCCGATCAGCGGGATCACCCGCAGCGGCTCGAGCAGAGGCAGATTCTCGGTGGGTATGAAGTAGTACTTTTGAGAAGCCGAGGTACTCGGCAACTCCACTGCGTCCATCACTTCCTGCTGGGTCAGGCAGAAGGTTTGGCAGTTCGACGCGGGGGCGTACTTGGTGTGGACGTAGACGATCCCCAGCCCCGCATTCAGAACCGACAGGATGTTCAGCGGATACCGAGGGAAGTCGGCGAAGCCGTCATACTCGCGGGCGTAATTCGTTGTGGGGTAGGCATCCTCGGGAGTTGCCCCATAGAAAGGGATGCCCAGGCTCGGGAGCAAAAGGTCCGGGAACCGCGAGAGGAATCCGCCGTTGGGGTTCATCTCGTTACCCACGAACACGAAACTGATCGAGTCGGTCAGCTGCTCGGGGATAGCGGGTGAGGGGTCTGTGTACGGCGAGGTCGGCGAGATGTATCCCATCTGCAGGAGCGAGCCGATAATCGCGCTTTGGGAATAACCGAAAACCGTTGTCGGTGTGCCACCGGGCAGCGGATCCAGGATGTCCGACAGGATCTTCATGCCCTGATCCACCGAGGTGTTCAACGGGAGGCTCTTCACACCCGTGATCGGATAGAGCCCCTCCGGAGTGAAGACGACCTGCGGTGTGGTGACGCCCCCCGGGCTGTTGGGTAGCACGTACCAGTCCATGACGGTGTCGACGTAGCGCTGCGTCGGAATCGGCACACCGCTGGGGCCCAGGACCAGTGGCAGGGTGGCCGCCGCGGACGGGACCGCGGCTGCCGGTATCGCCGCTGCGGCACCGCGGCGGCCGACCGCCAACCCGGTCCATTCCAACGGTGAACCGACCGGAACCGCCGGCGATCCTTCTGCGGGCGGATCGCCGGGGATAGCGGCCGATGCGCTCACCATCTCCGTTACCGGTGCGGCCCGCGCAGCCGGTGCTGAATCCGTTCGATCGGCGGGGAGCGCCGCCGGCGAGGCAACCGACGCCCGGGCCGCGGTGCGCGACAGGCTGGTCAATGCCGCCCGCGGGCCTGACGGGGTTGCGGCGGTCGATGACGGCGGCGTAGTGCCGTTTTGTTGGGCGGCCGACCGGGGCGTAGTGCCGTTTTGTTGGGCGGCCGATCGGGCCGTAGTGCCGCCGACGACTCTGGCCGGGGTGGCACTTCGCCGTGGTGCGGCGGCTGGAGTACCCGAATCCGCATCAGCCCCTGCTGAGGTGGTGTCCGGACCTGCCGCGGGAGTATCGGCCCAGGCGACCGCGGACGCGCTGAAGGCGGCAGCACCCACGCCGAGGGCAACCGCCAAACCACCGACCCGACCGACGAGATTGCTGGTGCCCACGGTGCCCCCGCTCTGCTGAAAATTTGCTGAATTTTATCTGAGAGAAACACTATCGGATCGCTGGCAGG
>Ga0210003_1000374_pt1 | contig 40304 bp, 36 predicted proteins | sample LantaG_FD_182804 | JGI IMG/M metagenome (GOLD analysis project Ga0210003, IMG submission 182804) | Deep subsurface microbial communities from Baltic Sea to uncover new lineages of life (NeLLi) - Landsort_02402 metaG (SPAdes) (version 2) | ecosystem: Environmental > Aquatic > Marine > Oceanic >...
CGGATCCCCCCACCTACTTCGCCATCCGCGACGGCTACGGATGGATGCGCTACGACCGCAGCCCCCTGGTCGGCGACCCCTTCGACATCCGGGGCTACCTGGCGGCCGTCTCCCCGCTCGTCAGCGACAACGTGGAGGTCGTGGTGGTCTTCCGCAGCCCGACCTCGGTGCTGGACGACACTCAGGCCGAGCTCTTCGCCGAGCTCGCCGTCGCGGTCCGCGGGGACGACGATCTCAGCGACTACGTGGGTGGTCGAGCCAGGGCTGAGTGGAGCGCGGGCGCTTGGACCACGCCGCTCGAGCTGCAAGCGATCCGGGCGGCGGGGGCGGCTCCCGTGGTGCTCGCGCAAGCTCCCCCGCAGGACCTCCCGCGGCCGACGGATACGTGGGATGCCGGACCCGCGCCAGGCCTTGCCGAGCTCAAGGTGGTGTTGCGCGGGAGCGAGCTCACGGTGGAGCTCAACGGCGTCATTCAGACCACGGCGACGGTCTCGCTGCGAGGGCCCCGCAAGATTGGCGTCTTCTCGCGCCTCGAGCGCGTGGATGGGTCGGGCAACCGAGAGGTCCTGCCTTCGATCAAGTCGGTGGCGGTGCGCTCGCTCCGCGACCACGACAATCTCGCCCCGCCCGTGCTGCTCCCCGGGTCCAAGTCGCTCGAGGCGGCCCCCGTCGGCGGGAACATGCTGCTCCCGATCGCGGAGTGGCTGACGCTCGGCTACGTCACGAGGGTCGGGGGGCGAGGCTTCCGGGTTGCCCTCGACCTCCAGGCGAATGTCCTGGGCCATGATTATCGCTTCGATGCAGGTGATGCACTCCGAGCCGCTGAGCCCTATAAAGGGCAGGAGTTCACCTGCTGTGTGATCGACCTCCATGCAGCTCGCACGGAAGGGAGTAAGTGCTGATGGTCCTTTCCGTCACCCAGATAACCGCTGTGAGCCCCAGAGGCGCGCGCCCAGGGGTCGACATCACCATCGATGGTGGCGAGTTTGGCGCGACGCAGGGGACGGTGGCGTTCGACCCCCTCGGTGAGAACCTCCAGGGCGCGATCATCTCCTGGGGGCCCAGCCAGGTCGTGGTCACCGTGCCTGCGCTGGTCCAGGGCGACCGCTTCGTGGACCTCCTGCTCACCATCGATGGCGGTGGCGACCTCGCCACCGCCAAGTTCTGGATCCCGAACACGGGGCTGAGCGGCCCCTACGCCCTTCCTGCGGGAATGGGCTACCAGCTCCCCAACGCCGAGGCCGGCGGGCCCAATGAGAGCGTCGACTCACCCACGCTTCAGCAGGCTGCGGACATCAACCGCCTGCTCGACCGTCTCCTCGTGACGGGATCGAGTCGTCAGGAGACGTTCACGGGCGAGGTCGCGGCGCAGGGCGTGCCAACCGTGCTCGGCCTCGAGCTTGCCGAGCGCCCCGTCAGCGCGGAGTCCGTTCAACTGCACCTCTGGCGCGACCCGGGCGGGGGTGGGGATACGCAGGGTGGCCTCTTGCGGCTGCAGGGGACCGACTACTCCGTAGACATCAGCACCCGGAAGGTCACCTGGCTCGCCAGTGCGCCGATTGCGCTGGCCGCCGCCGACCTTCTCACCTACATCTACCCGTCTCGAGGGCTTGCATGAACTTCCTTTACCGAGACTTCGACTACGGCGCGCTTGCCGTGGTCCAAGAGGGCGGCAGCATTCGTCTCATCAACCACGGGTTCGTGGATGGGGATCCCGTCTACGCCCTGCTGGACGAGGTCGCGACCCGACTGGACGCCAAGAACCAGCCCGAGAACGAGTCGACGTGGCGCTCGAGCACTCCAGGGGTTCTGGCGGCCGTCTTGATCGCCAACATCGACCAGATGCTGCGCGAAGGTGGCTACGTTGATGACCCTTTGGCCGAACGGACCGTCCGTTCGATCAAGGCAGCCGACGCCGTCTCCCCAGACCTCCCCGTCGCGGGCAAGATCCACGTTTCGGAGGCGGTCGAGCGGGCGGTCGCGGCTCACTTGAACCGCGCATTCGGCGCGCTCGAGGTCGAAGGAGCCGTCCAGGCCCAGGTCATGGAGGCGTTCCCCCGCCCTCACGCCGTCGGGAAGCGCCGCCTGCCCTTCATTCGGGCCCAAGCTCGCGTGGAAGTGGGGGCAGACTTTTCGGAAAGCCGGGCTGCAGACGTCTGCAAGCGGTTTCGCGAGGCCCTCGAGCCGCTCAAGGGCTCACTTGTTCGGGCCACGGCCGAGCTCGCCGAGGGTGTGCTCTGGATTGAGGCGGGAATCTGCCTCCCGGCCGAGCTGGTCGAGGAGTTTGAGGCCGGCGGGCTGCCCGCATTCGCGCAGTCGACGGACCGTGGCTACCGCCAGGCGTGGCTCCGCCCCGCCGACGCCTCGGTGGCGGCCCTGGACCGGGTTCGGGAGCGCGCCTCGGCCTGCTCGGCGGCCCATAGCATCCGCCAGGTCGAGGGTGGGCTCGTCCTCGTGTCGGTTCCGGCCGTCTACGAGGACTCTCACACCGGAGATCCGGCGTTCAGCGAGCGGATCAACTGGCTGGCGGCCGAGCTTGGTGCCGAGCTGGTCGATGTCGGCGACTTCTGCGAGGGCGCGCCACCCCCTGCTGACGCGGAGGCGCTCGCGGAGGCCATGCCGCGCCTGTCGGGGAAGCCTGACTTCACGGTGAGCTCGGATGACGGGTGGAGCACCTGGGGGGTGACCTACGGCCGCGGCACAGTCCTGCTCTGGGCCAAACTCGGGAGCGCCTGGGGCCAGGAGGGCGAGTTCACCCTCGCCGAGCTGCCGAAGTCGGGCAAGTGGAAGCCGGACTTCCTCCGTGGGATGCCTCGAGCGATCCCGGCTGACGCCGTCGCCCTCATTCGGCGGAAGGCCCCCGGGTTCACCCGCAAAGTCGGTGGCAAGGTGATGGTCACCAGCAGGAAGGGCCGGAAGTTCCTCGCCGTCATCGTTCCCGGCTCGGGCAAACTCGGGCCCGTGGCCCGGCTCAGGGATCCCGAGAACCCGAAGGTCCCAACCGGAAATAGCTGGAACGTCGACACGCTTGCCAACGGCTTCGCCGGCCGCAATCCGGCGGTCGAGACGGGCGTGATGTTGGCAAGTGACAACTCCGACGGCCTCCCTGCCCGAGAGGTGCAGAAGATCGTGGCGCTGACGGAGGCGCAGCTCGCCGAGGCCCTCGGATCCGACACACCTCCCGCAGGCATCACGGCGAACGACGGTTTCACCAAGTACTACGGCTTCACGGATGTCGTCATCCCCGTCAGGGGCGGCGTGCTCGCCACGGTCTTGATCCAGCGCCGAAGCCTGACTGGCGGGGCTGGTGCCAGGGACCGCTCGGGCGAGAAGATCGTCGCCCTGACGCGCAAGGACGGCCAGATCGGCCCAGATCGGTGGGCGGTTCGGACGCTCGAGAGCGACAGCTACGGCCCGCCCGCGACACGGACCGGAGTGCAGGGGCAGTTCGGCTCGCTTGACGGCCCGACCGTCCGCAAGCTGGTCGTCCTAGCCAAGAACGCCCACTAGGAGCTACCCATGAGCACGAATTCATCACCCGGCACCGTCAGCCTGAGCGCCACCCTCCAGGGAATCATGCAGGAGGGCGGTCCCCTCGGACCGATCGACCTAGGCGTGACGCTTTCCGCCCAGGCGTATGCGTTCGAGGTGAAGGACTACCGGATCCCGACCTCGGCCGCGCTCCCCGGCACGCCCGCTGGCCTGGCGATTCCCGTGGTCCCGGCCCTGCTGCAGCAGAGCTTGATCCTGGTCACGTCCGACCAAGCCATCGAGCTCAGCATCAACGGAGCGGTGGCCCCCTTCGTCGAGCTCAAGCCTGGGCGCGTCTACCTCGTGATGGGCCCGCCCGCCGTCACCCAGATTGACTTCGGCAACCCTGGCGGGCTCGAGGCCAAGGTCTACGTGCTCCAACTCGTGGAACCGAGCTAGCCCTGGTCAGGCCGGTCGGATACCATTTGGCATGGCACGGAAGCGCGACCACATCGCATTTACTCGAGGCATGGCCGGCGCGGCCATAAAGGGCCGCTCCGCAGCGCGTCGCTGCGTCAAGTGCGGGATGGCCTTCGTCAAGTACCCCGGGCGCTACCCGAGCACGTGCCCGACGTGCGGTGGTGGGATCGAGATGGTCGAGGGTCGCCTGCACGAGGGGGCGGCTGCGGCCATTCGCAAACTCACCAAGAACCTCAAGTATGCGGAGGATGAGGTTTGGAGCACGTCTCACCCGTCGAAGTCGCAGCTCGTCTCCCTGGTCAGGCGAGTTCGGATGCTGCTCAAGAGCGTGAAGGGGCGAGGCTTCCTCACACCGCAACTGGTCGGCGGGCTTGTGCAGGCCCTCGGTGACCTAGTTCGTGGTATGGATGCTGCTGGGCTCGACGTGTCGAGGCTGAAGGAAGTGGGGCGCGCGATGACGGCCAGGAACGAGTCCGTCGATGTCATCACCTGCACCAGCCAGGTGCCTAGGCTCCAGCGCGTGCTCGATGGGGGTGTCCGAGCCGGGCGTCCCTGCGTCTACTCGAGCGACTCGTTCATCGTGCCCTACGAGGAGGTCGCCCGGCGGGTCACGGAAGGCATTCACGGCCTCACTTCGTTCCTTGAAGGGCCCGTGGACGGCCGCTACTACCGTGTCGAGGGCGTCCGCGAGCCGGTGCTTATCCTTGAGCTCGACAACAGCCTCGCCAGGGCCCGCTTCTTTGCCACGGAGAACCCCGCGGCCTACCTAGGCGTCGATCCACGGCGTGAGTTCGTGGACACCATTGATCTTGCCGAGGGCACGCTCCTCCCGGGCGACATGATGGACCAGATGGCCCAATGGATCTGGGCCGACCAGGTCAGCCCTCGGGAGGAGTCGAGCTTGCGCAAGGACCTCAGAGCACTTGAGGCCAAGGTTCGCGGCTATCCCGAGATGCACCGAGCCGAGGTTGCGGCTCTCTACCAGGAGTTCCTCAAGTGGGTGACGGTGGAGCCCACGGCCCGTCGCTCAGCCCGCCCACCCGCTCCCGCCCGGCGCGCGCCTGCGCCCCCTGCTCGAGCAGCTCGGCCGAGCGGAGGCACGCCAGGCAGCGGAAGCCCGCAGGACCTAGCCAAGCGCCTCGCAGGGGCCCTCGACCTTCGCCAGAGCGCGTTCGGGCTCAAGACGGCCACGGCTAACGGGGCTGAGGTGCTCATCACGAGCGACATGCTCGGTGGGAAGAGCCTGCTGAAGTACGTGCGCAAGGCGGTCGCGGCGGCGGGGGGAAAGGGGGCCGGTCAGCGGATGCGCTACGGCAACCGCAAGATCACCGTTGAGCTCACGCCGAGCAACGACGCACGCATCCTGCTCGAGCGAGGCCCGTTCGCCGCGACCGGCGCGGACCCGACCCCAGGCTGGGACCACCGCGGCGTGCAGGACGAGGCCAAGGATCCGGCCCGGCGGAAGTCGGGTGACAACAGCACCCCCTACGATGGGTTCCGCTTCTCGGTTGGCCACAACAAGAGCCGGAAGCCTCGCAAGGACATGATGCGGGCCATGCAGAACCGGCGGAACGCCCGCCGCGGCCTAGCCAAGCGAGTCAAGGCGGCCAAGGACTGGCACCGCAGCCCCGACGGCGAGCGGCTGCACAAGGCGCTCGGCCGATTCAACAAGGGCCGGAAGAAGAACGAGAGCCATGCGATCTCCGAGGCGCTGCGAGATTGGCGGCCCAGCGCCCGCCTGCTCGAGGCCGCGGCCGAGTACGTCGAGACCATCGACGACGTGCTCGACTCGGTCATGCGCAAGCTGCTGGTCATCGAGGCCCTCGACGTCCTGCAGGATGTCGAGTTCGATGATGCGAGCGGGAGCATCTACCTCTTCTTCTCGCCGATGCTCGAGGCCCACGAGGTCGATCACGTCGCGAAGATCCTCCAGGCCGAGCACAGCCAGCTCCAGGTGATCGCGAGCCCGACGGGCGAGCTCCCCCACGAGACCGAGGCCGGTGAGGCCGGCAACCCGTCGGACTTCTGGATCCTCTACATCCCTCGAGCCAAGAACGAGGGCATGGAGCCCCCGGCGGCCGACCCCCGCTTCTACTCGAGCGCCTACCCCGACGGCCCCCCGTCTCCCGGCGAGCAGCTCAAGCAGCAGATGGTCGTGCAGGCCCCCGTGAACGCGGCCGAGCAGATCGCCCAGACCATCGACGTGGGGCAGGCCCTCACCGCGATCGGGGCGCGAGAGTCCGTCGACCGGCTCCCCGCCCGCCTGGCGGAGAGGGTAGCCAAGCAGTTCGGCGCGCTCGTCGGGCAGCGTCGCGTGGAAGAGGCTCGCCCGCCCAAGGCGAAGATGGACAAGGCAGTCCGGGCGTGGCAGCTCTTCAACGGTCTGGCGAGGCTGGGCGGGAACATGGACCCGCACTACGACACCCTGCTGGGGCGTGCCAATTCGGAGACCCAGAAGATTGCGCGCGCAATGGGCCAGCCGATTGCTGTGATACAGATGGCGCTACAACGCGAAGCCGAGAAGCGGGGATCAATCACCCCTCAAGTCGGGAAGGATCTCTAAACATGAAGCCACTCGAGCTTGCCATCCGTCTCTACTGCGCCCTCGTTGAGAGCGGACACCCTGATCCCGTGACGCCCCAGACCCTATGGTCCTGGCCGACGGTTCAGCGCGCGATCCAGCACGACCAGGACCTCCTGATCGACATCGGCCGCCTGACCGAGAGCTCGCGCGAGAAGGTCCTGCGCTACGCGGGCGAGTTCTCCCCGCTCGAGTCGCTCGGCGAGGTCTACGTCTTCCCCGATGCGGCGAGCGCCAAGGCGTTCGTCAACGAGGTTGAGCTCGCGGGCGAGGTCGCCGAGTTCTACGGCGACACGATCGTCCACGCGCACGCCACCTACATGACGGAGGTCCAGGTCGCGGCGGAGAACTACGGCGGCGTCCCCTACGACCGCCACCACATCGGGGAGTGCGCCGACTTCCTCGACACGAACCTGCCCTGGGACATGGTCAACGAGGGCATCGCCATCGGAACGATTCGAGAAGCCCTCGTTCGCGCGACGCGCAAGCAGCTCCGCACGCTCGAGGAGGGCGTGGTCATCATCGAGACGGGCGACCACACCACGAAGTTCCAGCATCGCCTGGAGAACTTCTGGGCCCCGAAGGACGTGATGGGCTACCCCGCCTACGTCGTCGAGGGCCTGGTCCGAGCTGGCTCCCTGACAGAGTCGCAGGCGTCGCGGCTCTACGAGGCTGGCGAGCAGGAGAAGCCGGCCGCCGTCGCTTCCGGAGACCAGGAGAACCCCGACCGGGGTGGCGTCGCCGACAACCAGCCTGACGCGACCGGCGGCAGCGGGGCGCAGAGCCAGACCGAGCCGCAGCAGGAGCCCGAGAAGCCGACCGAGTTCCGGCCGACCGAAGAGGAGGGCGCGCCCGACGGCGAGATCACGATGCCCGACGGCACGCCGATCCCCCAGGAGATCCTCAAGGGAGCCTTCGCCAACTTCCTCGGCCAGCTCAAGACCCAGGTTGAGAACGGCACCGAGAACGGCGAGGCGAGCACGAAGGCTGACGCCGAGACCGAGGAGGAGGCCCCAGGCGACACGAGCGGAGCCGACACGGCCGCTGCCGCGGCTCAGGCCCCCGTCCAGGCCCCGACACCCCCCGAGGGGACGCCAGGCGGCCAGCCCCAGGCCAAGGCCGCGGTGCCCGAGGGGTACCGGCGGGTGTGTGCCCTAGCGCGTGCGCTGCATGAGGCACTCGTTCCTTGGCGTGGCGCACGCGGGATGCCTGGAGGGGTGCAGGGGCTGATGACCAAACTCTCCGGAGGCGTTGGGAAGCTCGACCTCGCGCTCGACCAACTCGCGGGCCAAATGGCTGACTACCAAGCGGGCACCGCGTCGGGTGCGGACATCAAGCGCGCGTGGGTTCAGGTCGAGACGATGGCGAGTGTTGTGGCAGACGGGGCCCAGCGAATGGAGCGCTCGGCGTCTTCGTGGCGGAAGGCTACGAAGGCCGGGCACTTCGAGAGCGTGGCGCGTCCGGCGCATCAGTTGATGGAGGCGCTTCGTGAGCCCTACCTGCTTGCGACCCTGGCCGAGTCGGCTGGGCGTCGAGCTCGGCTGAACGAGGACGACGCCGAGCTTGCGTTCTACAAGGGCGTTGAGCGCGTTCGGCAGAACCTCCAGCCGAGCGGCCCGATGGGCGACCTCCGCGCGCGCTACAAGCGCGACCTCGACAACCTCGTGTTCCTCTACCAGTACCACGGCACCGGCATGAGCCGGCAGTTGGGCCAGGCGATCAAGGACCTGATCAGCGATCTACAGAGCGAGGGCTTCGCGCGCACAGCGATCCGGGCCGCCGAGGCGCTCCCTGCGCTCGCGACCCTGGCCGATACCGCGCGCACCAAGGCGAACGCCCGCTACGAGTCGGCTGGGCGTCGAGCTCGGCTGAACGAGGACGACGCCGAGCTTGCGTTCTACAAGGGCGTTGAGCGCGTTCGGCAGAACCTCCAGCCGAGCGGCCCGATGGGCGACCTCCGCGCGCGCTACAAGCGCGACCTCGACAACCTCGTGTTCCTCTACCAGTACCACGGCACCGGCATGAGCCGGCAGTTGGGCCAGGCGATCAAGGACCTGATCAGCGATCTACAGAGCGAGGGCTTCGCGCGCACAGCGATCCGGGCCGCCGAGGCGCTCCCTGCGCTCGCGACCCTGGCCGATACCGCGCGCACCAAGGCGAACGCCCGCTACGAGTCGGCACCGAAGCCCTACATCGCTGGGGTCCTCCCCCGCGGCCTCCCGCATGGGTCGAGGCCCCTGCAGGAAGGGACCCCCGTCCGCGTGGTCGGCACTCGAGGGGATCGGCTGGTCTGCGAGACCTCGGGCGGCGTGCAAGTGCTCGCCCGCCCCTGCCGCGTCGTCGAGCTCAAGGAAGGCTACGACCTCGACGCTGCGATGCGCGACCTCAAGGAAGGCGTCCCGGCCACGATGGTCGCCCAACGGCGGCTGCGAGCTCACCTTGGCGAGAAGCTCAAGAGCACGGCTCAAGTCGCCCGGAGGCTTGTTCAAGAGGCAGGGATGACCCCCGACCAGGTGCTTGCGCAGGCCAGCCGCGCTGACCCGGCGGGAGCCACCGGCAGCTCGGGCGTCATTCCCGACTCGTGGGCCTGGCCGGACTGGACGGCCGAGCGCGTGCTGCTCGAGGTCCCGATGACCGATGCCACGGCGCGAGAGTTCAAGAGCCGAGCTGGGCGTCCCGAGACCCCCGTGCGTGACTTCTGGCGGAAGTTGCCGAAGGCTGTGCAGGTTGCCATCGCCAAGGTCTGGTATGCCATGCCCGACTATCCCAAGCCGCCCAAGCCGCTCGGGCAGCGGACGTGGGAGAGTCGAGTCAACGAGAACCTACCCTCGTTGAAGCGAGAGATCAGCGACGGCAGGCCGTACCGGAACAAGGGCGTGCTGGATCTTCTGATGGCCCGCGCAGAGATGAAGCACTCGGGCACGCGCGAGGCCATCGACAAGTTCAACGACCTGTGGGCCGACACGGGGAGCCGGGCCCACGAGGAGTACTGGAGCGAGGCCCGTGCGCTGGGCTTGGAGAAGCCTGGAACCTCGAGCTACGAGTCGATCAATGAGGACGCCGAGCTCACCACCCGAGGGGTTCAGCCTGCTGCCACGCACGGCTCGTTCATCTCTCGAGCGGGCGAGCCGCCCCGGTCCGCCGACGACAGCCTGACCCCGTCCGTGACCGCCCAGCAATGGACGGGAAAGGCGACGCAGCATCAGGAGGCATCGAACCCCGCGAACCACGAGGGCGGGACCGGCCCGACCTCTGCCGGCGGCCACGACATCGATGTCCTGAAGCAGAACGACGCCGTCCGCAAGCTCAGCGGCATCGCCGAGGGCCTCGGCGGCTTCTACCAGGGCGACCAAGGCCAAGGGCAGCACACGTTCCTCGTCCCGGTCGAGCAGGGCGACCTCTTCGCTGCCTCGGTCCGATCCCAGCAGCTCGAGGCTTACGACGCTGGCGTCCGCGGCGGCTACGCGACCTACCGCGTGACGAACGAGGTGGCGGGTGCCGTGCTCAAGGTGGCTGCCGGCGCGGCCAAGACCGTCGCCAAGGCCGCTGCCAAGAAGGCGGAGAAGAAGGTTCACAACAAGATCACGGGCAACAAGGCTGACGAGGCCCTCGACACGCTCGAGCTGACGGCCAACGTGCTGGTCGAGCAACTCGACACGGGCCAGGAGGCCGAGGCCGAGGCCGCCGGGAAGGCGTTCGCGTCCGCAGCGGACGAGATCAAGAAGCTTCGCCAGGCCACGTTCGCCCTCACGACCGACCAACTCGTGCGGCTGACCTCGATCCTGCAGGCGCTAGGCAACAAGCCGGCCGCCGGGAAGGTCGAGAAGGTCCGGCAGGCCCTCGCTGGGCTCAACGATGCTGCCAAGAAGGCCAGCGATGAGCTCCAGAAGGCTCACGACCAGGCCGGCGTGGGCGGTGCCGAGGAAGAGCAGGCGGCCCAGAACGGCGAGATGCCCCCGGAGGCGGCCCCGCCCGCTCCGGAGGAGGTCCCTGTCGACGGCGCTCCCGTCGATGAGATCCCCGCCCCCGCCCCGGAGGCCGTGCCCGCGCAGGAAAGTCTCAAGGAGGCTCCCGATGCCGTCATGCAGGAGGCCGCCGCTGGCTTGCTGCGAGCTCGGTGGAAGAGTCCCCGCAGCGGGCCCTTCCGGCAGAACCAGATCGTCTGGGTCGCCCCCTTCGAGGAGTCGCAGGGCGAGGTCTGGGTGGCCGAGGATCCGGAGAGCCGCCGGGGCGTCTACGCAGCTCGCGAGGCCGTCGAGGTCCTCGAGCGCCAGGACCCCAAGCTCGCCGTCATGGAGGCTGCGATCCTTCGCGTGCTCGCCTCGAGCATTCCCGAGCAGATCGCCGAGGGCGAGACCTTCTCCGACATGCGGCCCCTGATCCAGGGGGCCTGTTACGACCTCCCGCTCACGGGGCAGGACATCGTCGAGGTCCACCGCGTGGCCAGCCACATGGCCCCCGGCCGGCAGACCATGAGTGTGTCGAGCTTGGTGCTCTCCGAGCTCGGCATGGTCGACGACCCGATCGTCGGCAGGTTCGCGATGAGCCTGCAGGATGGCGCTCCCGTGGTGCCCGCCCCCCTGGTCATGGAGGTCGCCAAGGTCCTCCGTGAGCAGCGTGACCCCGCGATGTGGGAGCTGGCGGATACCCTGGAGGAATCGGTGCGGGTCAATCCGTGATGGAACGCGGACAATCCGCCTGTTACTCTACGCCTTCGGAGGCTGATCAATGGGTCTGAGCATCAAGGGAGCGACTTACCAAGCTCCGGCCATCGCCCAGCGCGTTTCGTCGTTCCAGAACGGCGGCAACCTCCCCGCGTACTGCGTGGTGGAGAACCTCGACGACCTTAGCTCTGCCCCGATCTGCTACCAAGAGAGTGCAGACGGGCAGACCTACTCGGACATCGCCAACACCAAGGCGACGATCCTCCCCGGCTGCAGCAACGGACAGATCGTCACGAGCAGTCAGCCCTACATAGCCCTCTTCATCGGGGGGAACCTCACGATCCAGTTCTCGGTGATCCGTCAAGTGAACGGCTCACCGCTTAGCTTGGGCACACCGTAAGCCTCACACCAAGAGGGAAGACTTCTCATGAACATGAACTACGCCGGTGTGCAGAACGCCGAAGCACAAGACCGCTACGACGAGGTCCGCACGGGCCTGCCCCGCTTCGGGTCAGCCCTCGCACTCCTCCTCTTCGCCCCCATCGATCGCACGGAGAGTGTCCACGTCGTCAACGCGGGTGACCTCGCCATCGACACCTGGCTCCGCCACGCCGGCAGCCAGAAGGCTGTCGCCGTCGCCCGCCTCGAGGCGATGCAGGTCGGGGCCACCGACCAGTTCACGGGCCGGCTCCAGCACAAGGCGATCGTCCCGCGCACCGCGGCCGGTCTCCTAGGCATCACGATCACCGACGCCTCGCAGACCTTGGTCGACGATGGCGAGGGCGTCATGCTGCTCCAGGGCACCACGACCGTCGTCGGCTCGATCGACTACGCCACGGGCCTGATCGACGTGACCTTCCCGGCCGCTGCGGTCCTCCCCGTCCAGGCGGCCTACACGCACGCCGACTACACGGACTTCCTGAGTCCCCAGCAGGCGATCCCCGTGACGCCGACGACGGGCTTCCCCTTCGCCTTCGCCACTCCCTTCGGGCGGGTCGCAGCGGGCACGGTGGCCTTCACCGTCGGTGCGCTGACCTTCGTGGACGATGGTCGCGGCAACATCATCGAGACCACGGCGGCCGGCGAAGGCAACCGGGGCACGATCGACTACGCCACGGGATTGATCACGCTGACCTCAAGCTCGGCGGCACTCGGCGCGAACATCACGTCCGGCACCTACAACTTCAACCCGTTCGCGCAGCGGGTCGGAGGCGGTGGGTCGGCCAAGCTGCTCAGCATCTTCGGCTCCTCGATCCCCGAGCTCACGGCCGAGCCGTTCGCCGACGGTGCCAAGGGCGAGAGCCTCCTCGGCCTGGTCGGCCGGACCGCCGAGGCGGGCCCGGTTCGCCCCGGCGGCAACCTGGCTGGCTTCGCGATCACGAAGTGGGCGCACTTCGGCGAGGATCCCTACCGCGTGGACGACGCGTTCACCGGGTTCCCTCCGGGTGGCGCTGTCGCGCTCGCCGGCAACGCGAACGCCTAAGCAAGCGGCGTAGGAGAGCACTATGTCGGTTGTCAGGGAACAGCGGGATGAGCGTTTGCAGCTCGGCGGAATCGCCGGGACTGTCGAGGTTGATCTCGCGGCTGGGCGGAGCACGATCCGCCGCAAGCCGGGCGTGGTCGTCATCAGCCGCGGTCTTTACCCTGGTGCCGTCGTTTCGGCTCGGGTCGACTTTCCGGGGCCGGGAGTGCTTCCTCGCGGAGCGCAGTTCTCGGACCCGGAGGTCGACGCGCCCCCGCTCGTCTACCGCTTTGAGCAGGGGCTCGTCGGCAACGCCACCCTCCCAGGTGGCGGTGTCGTCCGCAGAACCGTCAAGCGGATCCTGATCCCCCCGACCATCGCGCAGGGCGGGCCCCCGCTGTTCATTCAGCCCGTCCCTGCCTATGCGGCCTTCGCCCCCGTCGTTGACGGGACGTTGGTCCGGTCGGGCCGTCGTGAGCACCAGTTCACGATGCCCGGCCTCGCGGCGGCCCTGGGGGACAACCAGTGGTTCCTCCGGGTCCGCTGGGTCGGAACCCCCGTCGCGGCGGCTGCGCTCGTCACGGGAGCCGCTGCCCAGACGCTGTTCGAGGGACTGATCTGGGGCGACCCGGCGACCCCTCACCACAAGATCGCGCCAGGCACCGTCGTGGTGAACCTGCCGAGCGGCGGAGTCCTTCGGGACGACGGCCTCGGGCGTCTTGTCTCCGACGACGATGCCGGTGGTGATGGCGTGATCGACTACGTGACTGGCGCTTACCAGTTCCGCACGCAGCAGGCCGAGACGGGCAACGTCCTGACCGACTACGAGCACGACACCAACTACCAGCCGCTCGACGTCCACCTCGAGTGGGATGCGCGGGCGTCGCAATAGCCCATGGGTGTCAAGCTCCGCCTACCTGAACTGGCCGCTCTCCCCAAGACGGTCATCTTTCACCGACGAGATCCGGCGGAGCCTATCCTCATCCTCCAGGTCCCCGAGCCGGGCATCGACTCGTCGGAGACCTACTACGTCAGGCTCGACAAGCCCGAGCACCGGACCTGGCTGGCGCAGCTCAAGCGCCACGACCGCCTCGAGTATTTGCTCTCGATGGAGCAGCACGTAGCTTTCGAGGTTGATACGGGATACGCTACCCCCCTCCAAGACCTTGACACCCCAGGACCGTTCGTGGCCGACTTCCAAGACGCACGAGACCAAGCGAGCTCCCTAGGTCTTCGGGAGCAGGCCCGCCAACGCGCGCCAATGGAGATGTCGTCGCTCCGAGCCACGCTGATGGGCGCTCGTCGACAAGACGGTCGTCGCGGGACGCTGCGCTAGTGATTGCAGCCCCCACACGCATCCCGCTGGTTGAGACTTGCTCTTACACCCCCGCGACGTCGCCTATCCTCGAGCTCAACGAGGCGGCGAAGACGGAGTCCTGGGCCCGCAAGCTCCCCGACGGCCGCTACCGCGTGCGCCAGGTCGGCCAGCACTGCTGGCTCGGCGAGGGCCGCGGCCTCGAGCAGAACCGAAACAACCGCCGCTACCCGGCGACCAAGACTTGGGGACGGCACACCGTCGCCGAGAGCGCGTTCATGCAGCGCGTGCGAGCTCGCCGCGTCATCGGCCAGGTCGAGCACCCCGACAACGGGCGCAACGACCTCGGCCTCGCGGCCCTGCTCATCGCCGAGGTCAGCGCGCCCTGCCCGCGGACCGGCAAGGTCTTCGTCGAGTGGGAGACCCTCTCGACACCAGGCGGCCAGATCCTGGCTTGCTTGATCAAGGACCGCGTCGGCTTTGGGTTCAGCTCGAGGGGCAACGGCTCGGTGCTCCGGGTCGACGGCGTGGACGAGGTGCAGGAGGACTTTGAGCCCGTCACGTTCGACGCCGTGGCCGACGAGAGCACCCCTGGTGCCGAGCTGGCTGCGACGACGATTCGCGAGGGCTTCGCCCGCGCCATGGCTGCGGCCGGTGGTGATCTGAACGAGGCGATCCGCCAGGACCGCCAGGTGGCTGCTAAGGCGCTGGCCGCCATCATGGAGTGCCTTGGCGACGGCGGTGCGCCAGCCGCGTGCTGTGCGCAGACGCTCGGTGAGGTCAGCGTGCGCCATGAGCCGACCGGCGACAATGGCAAACTCCTCGCGGAGTCGGGGGGCATTCGCGCTCGCGGGTTCTTCAACGGGCTCGGCCAGGTGGATGTCATCCTCGAGCACCGGCAGGGGGACGGCTCCTACCGCTCCGAGCTCAAGGAAATGGGCGTCGACACCATGCACGGCGCGCAGCAGAAGGCGATGCACTTCGTGGCCCAGGCCATGCAGGCGCTCGCTTCCGACGCAGCCGTCGCGGCCCCTGCCGCAGGGAACAATCCGCACGAAGCCATGATCATGCCCTCGGGCGGGGAGTGGGTTCTCGGCACCCGTGACGGTGCCGGCCACTACCGTGCATTCGAGAACGGGCCCGGCCGATACCAGGTCTGGTATTGCGGGCACAACATAGCCCCCGTCCTCGTGGCGAGTGGGCTCCGGACAATGAAGGACAGCAGGGCGGCAGCGGAGAATCATCTCTACACCGTCGTGGGAGAACACTCGATGCAAGAGCAGGTTCAGGTTGCCGGCACCATGCCGTTCTCGGGGACCTCGGTCTCTCTGCGGTTCGACGACAGTGCGCAGCGTAAGAAGGCAAAGAAGACCATCGAGAAGGCCGGCTTCCACTGCGAAGAGAAGGGCGAGAACGAGATCGTGATCCAGGCTGAGAACCCAGAGGCCGGCGCGGTCTTGGGCCAGCTCAGGCGCGTGCTCGACGGCGTGGGCATCGAGATGTCCGAGAACGTCGCGGAAGCCGACTACATGAGCCGAGCCTCCATGACGGATGAGCCGGGCTACGAAGACGATGAGGACGAGGACATGATGGACGAGCCCGGCTACGAGGACGAGGACATGATGGACGAGGAGCCCGGCTACGACATGGGCTACATGGACATGATGGTCGACGACGACGAGCAGCCCATGGACGACTACATGGAGGAGCCCGGCGACTACGACGATGACGACGATGACGAGGGCCCCGACATGATGCAGGGCTTCGCCGAGCCCGACTACATGGAGGACAACGACTGCATGTGCGGCGAGCCCGACTGCCCCGACTGCATGAAGATGGAGGCCAACGAGGGCCCCACCTTCGTCGGTGACCCGGAGGTGGGCCTCGACCCGTCCGAGGATGAGGACGACGCGGGCGACCCCTACGAGACCGACTACGAGGGGCGCGACCCCGAGGACCTCGACCTCGACCTCGACGTGAACGAGCGCCGCAGGCGTCGCCGGCAGCGCATGAGCGAGGCGGGGCAACCCGGCTACGGCCAGCCCGGCCAGCAGCGCGGAAACCCCGTCGCGGGCGCGTCGAGTTCGGCGAAGGCCGGCGGCGAGTTCGGCGGAGAACGGCGCAAGAACAGCGACATCGAGCGCACGGGCGGATCCGTCGAGGCGGAGAAGCGCGGCAGCTCGAGCGACTCGGGCGACGCCCAGCGCCCTGCCCGCGAGGCCGGGAGCAACCTGCCCAAGAAGGGCAAGGGCTCGAGCGAGACCCAGAAGGCCGCGAAGATGGCCGAGTCGATCCCGCGCGCCCTGGCCGACCTCCGCCGAGCTTGGGCTCGCGGGGACGGCCGAGCTGCGGTCAAGATCAGCAACTTCCTCGAGCACGTCGGCGCAGCGACTCGTCGCGGCCTCGCGGCTCATGTCAGCGACTCGGCCCGCGTGCGTTACCTCCAAGAGGAGGTCGCTCGGCTCGAGGTCGAGAACGTCCACCTGCGTGCGCTGAACGAGGCCATGACCGAGGTCCAACGGATCGAGGTCATGGAGATGGAGCGGAAGCTCATTCTCCGCGACCACCCCGAGCTCGCGGAGGCGGAGGAGACTCTCGCTCGCTGCGACACGCTCGACGAGATCCACGCCGAGAAGGACCGCCTCCTGCGGCTCACCCGCTCGGCCCCCCGCAACGAAGGCCAGGGCACGCCCAGGCCGTCATCAGCGCGGGTCGCCCCCGAACAACACAAGGACAGGCCGTCCACCGCACCCGGATTCAATCTGATTCGGGAATCGGCGGGAGACGGCGGAGTCTCATCACTCTCAGTCGAGGGTGCCCCCACCAAGCCACTTACGGAGTCGACAGTCGGCTCTCTCAGCGGTTCGGTCACCCCGTCCGATTCCGGGGACGTTGCTTCCCGGATGGCCGCCAGCAAACGACGCCGCCGACAACGCGGTTAGGCGAAGGCACAAACCCCCCAGACATAGGAGATAGCGATGCTCGCTACCGCTGCCCACCGCCAGCGTTCCCGGCGGTTGACCAACAAGTTGGTCGAGAAGTTCGAGAAGAAGGTCAAGCGTTTCAAGGAGTTCTCGGATGCCGATCTCGGCATCAAGACCTTCAAGCCGATGGAGATCCTAGAGGATCGAAACGGCGACATCGATCCGTGGCTCGAAACCCGCGTCGCGATCATGATGGAGAACTTCCTCAAGGAGACCACGGCCAACCGTGAGCTCCTCGAGACCAGTCGGGCGAGCTTGCCCGCCTGGGTGAAGAACGGCCTGGCGCTCATCGCCGCGGCCAACTCCGAGGACATCCTCGACCGGGTCATCTCGGTTCAGCCCATGAGCAACCGCCTGGGCCGGATTCACTACCTCGACATCGTGACCGAGCGCAGCAAGGGTGCGATCCCCAACCGCGCCTCCATGTTCGACAGCCTCCAGGGCTTCCGCGGGACCGAGGACTTCTCGTCCGAGCACATCCGCGACCCTGGCGAGGAGCTCGGCGTCGCTGGCGGCACCGACTACGGCACCACGGCCGCTCCACTCGAGCTGGGCTACGGGCCGGTCATTCCGCGCACGCTGACGATCGTGGCGGGCACGCAGGTGATCCGCGACGACGGCAACGGCAACCTGGTCGGTGACGTTGGCGCGCCTGGCGGTGGCGTCACGAACACGATCAACTACGTCACGAAGATCCTCAGCGTCCGCTTCGCGGCTGCGACGACCGACACGCCTCGTGCGAGCTACGACTACAACATCGAAGCCGCCATCGAGCTCCCCGAGTACGGGATCCAGCTCAAGGCTGAGACGGTCCAAGCTCGCCCGCGCGCGCTCGGCGCGAGCTGGAGTCAGCAGTCGGTCATCGACTTCCTGAACGACTTCGGCATCAACGCGGAGCCGACGATCATCGAGGCCGGTGCGCGACTGATCCAGATGGAGAAGTTCAAGCATGTGGTCAACACTCTGCGTCGTCAGGCTCAGGGTGGGACGGTCATCTTTGACAACCTCGCGCCGACCGGCGTGAGCTACCGCGATCACCTCAAGACGTTCTCGCTCTACATCTCGCGGCTCCAGAACCTGATCTGGGAGGCCACGCAGACCACGCGCCCGAACGTCTGCGTGATCCACCCGAGCTTGATGTTCATCGTCGAGTTCCAAGACGGGTTCGAGGGCGTTCAGTACAGCAACGACGGCATCGCCGGTCCGCGCTTCGTCGGCCGCCTGACCAAGCAGGACCTCGACGTGTTCTGCGACCCGACCTACCCGGCCGACCAGGCTCTGCTCACCTACCGTGGGCCCGAGTTCGTCTCGACCGCTGCCGTCGTCGGCGACTACATTCCGATGTACAAGTCGCCCGTTCACGTTCGCGCCTTCCGCAAGGACGTCGCACTCCTGACCGAGTACGTGATCAAGACCATCGACCCGAACATGATCGGGACCATCATCGTCACCAACCTCTAGCGAGGCCGGCGACGATCTAGGGAGCGAGCCCGCGGGGAGACCCGCGGGCTTGTTTCGTGTGCGGCGAGGGCTCGAGGCCAGCGCACCTGTCATCAGACCTGATGATAGACGCCTAGGCAGGCTCGGGAGAACTTCTAGGAGGTGAGCTCGGGCATGGACGAATCGCTACGCGAACAACTCGATCTCCTGAAGGCCCTCCTCGACGAGTGTCCGACGTGCGTCTGGGTCAAGGATGAGGGCGGGAACATCCTCTGGTGTAACCAGAGTGGTGCCCGAGCTGGCGGGACTACGCCGAGCCAGATGGAGGGGACCAACCAGGATGACTGGTGGCCCTCGGCGTGGACGCGGAAGTGGACCCTGGACGACCGGGAGGTCCTGCGCGCGGGGCGGGCGAAGCGGAACATCATCGAGACTCTGCGGCACCCGAAGACGGGCCAGGTCCGCTGGGTCCGGACCGACAAGATCCCGATGCTAGGCGACGATGGGACGGTGGTGGCGGTCGCTGTCTACTCGGTGGACTTGACCGACCACATCGACCTTGACCAGATGGAGTTCCCCGCGTAGCAGAAGCGCCGTGGCAGACGATTGCCAGGGCGCGCGCATTCGGATACCTTGAGAGACCTACTAACCCGGCAGGCCCCTTTGCTAGACTAGGGGCACGGAGCACCCAATGACGACCAAAGCAGAGCCCAAGATCGACCCCCGCAAGCATGTGCGGACCGACACGTCGAAGCCCATGACGCAGGAGCAAACCCGCGCGCTCTACGTCTGGGCGGGCGACGAGGATGACCTCCCCGGCAACATCTACATCAACGCGAGCTCGTCGCCGATCATCATCGGCTCGCCGGCTCACATTCCGGGCGACTCGGGCCGGATCTACCCCGGCGACCGCGTCCAGGGCGACTACTACGGGACCGTCCTCGCGTTGCCCGTGTTCACCGGCCTCCAGGCCCTGAGCGCGGTGTCTCCGGCTCGCCGCCTCGAGCTGGAGCAGCAGCGCCTCCGTCGCTCGGGCGACCTTCCCCCCGAGTGGTGCCTCTACGCCTGGGAGAAGCTCGAGGCGAAGGACCGCAAGAAGTTCGAGGAGCAGTATGGGGACCTGATCTCCCGAGCTCAAGCGGCCAAGGACCAGGTGGCCTAACGATGCGCGTCAGCCGACGACGGTTGATCATCGGGCACGGCGGGCGGCAGGGTGCATCGCGCACCCTGCGGCCCGGCGCGGCGGTGACCCAGAAGGACCAGCAGGCCATCCCCACGAACCTCGTTCACGAGCTCACGGAGACCCGGCCTGAGATCCACACCGGGGATCGCACGGATCGCGTGGGGCCCCAGGTCAACGCCAACCGGCGCAACGACCTTGCCATCAAGACCGAGAAGAAGCGCGACGAGGCGAAGCGCGCGGCCGGGCCGAGCGTCCCGAAGCACAAGGTGATCGAGACCCCCAAGCCGCCGAAGGCTGAGCTCGCCCTGACGCTCGGGGAGCCCGAGGAGCCGAAGACCAAGAAGTTCATCGCGGATCCCCAGAAGAAGCGAGACCTGATCCTCATGAAGAAGTCCCAGCTCGAGCAGTTGGCGGAGAAGCACGGCATCGAGGTCGAGCTCGGCACGCCGAAGCGGACCGAGATCCTGCGCGAGCTGCTCGGCAGCAAGCTCGGGCTTTAGGCTGACCGATGGCGGGGACGCCTGAACTACCGGCGGGAGCCACGGTCGGGGAGAATTCGTTCTACCCGAACGGCTACGACCCCAACACGGACGAGTTCGGGCGCACCCCGTGCCCCCCTGCGGCGAGTGGCGTGCCAGGTCCCCCGGTCTACGGCCAGTCGTCGCAGCCGGGCCCCAACGCAGTCGGCAATCTCCAGCGGGAGGAATACCGCCGGCAGATTCTCGAGGAGCTTGGCGGCGAGGGCGTGGATGTCGAGCTCAGCGAGCAGAACCTCGACCACGCACTGAAGCGGGCCCTCCAGCTCTGGAACAAGCACCGGCCGCTCCTGGCTTGGTTCCCCTTCGACGTGCCCACCTCCCAGACCTTGCCCATCACCTTCTTCAAGAGGGGGTGCCCCCAGGCCGACGCCCAGGGGAACCCCTACGGCTTCGTGCAGCGCGTTCTGGACGTCGAGTTCAGCGACCGGGACCGCCGGGCCCTAGGCGCGGGCTCAGGCGTCCTGAGCAGCACCTACCTGCGCTGGGGCTACCAGGGGCCGAGGCTCTTCTTTGAGCTCCACGTAGCCGAGCGCAACTACGAGCGCCTCACCGGCACGCGCCCCGATTGGCGGTGGGATGCCGGCAGCCGGGTCCTCTACCTCATGTCGCCGGCCCGCAACACGCGCGCCATGGTGCTGACGAGCCGCCGCCGGCAGCTCGACGAGATCCCGCCCGACCACGAGCACGACTTCGTGACGGTGGCCGTGGGCTACGCGAAGCGAACGGCCGCCCGCATTCTCGGCTCGAGGGGCGCGATCCCCGGCCCGGCGGGTGCGATCGACACCGATGCGTCCGAGCTGCGCTCCGAGGGCAAGGAAGAGATCAACGAGATCCGCGAGAAGCTCGAGGCCGCGCAGAGCAGCGTTCCGCCCCCTCGTTACATCGGGTAGCTGATGATTCCAGGGCAGCGCAAGCCTCGCGTTCTCCATGACTACCGCCGGGACGCCGAGCAGCAGCTAGAGATCCGAGACCTGGCTGTCGAGGATGCCGAGGCACGCTACGGTGAGCGGAAGGTTCTCGAGCCCTACTTCCCGCGGCGACCGATGCCTGCCGGCGATCCCATGAGCCCAGGCGGGACTCAGGTGACGTTCGCCGAGCTCGACGCCGACCTGCAGGCGCAGATCGCCGCTGGTGGTGGAATCCGCGTGCGTGAGCTCGACGGCTCTCCCGACATAGACCCGACCGACATCATCACCGTCCCGAACGACTCCTTGACGGTGGGGGGCGCTGGCGAGGCCATCCTCGACTTCAACAGTTTCGAGCTGCGGGAGGTGGTGCTCGGCCCCTTCACAGCCACGGTCACGCCGGGGACCGCCATCAACATCCAGACGGGCGTCTACGGCGGCGCTGGATCTCCCGCGCCGGTTACCGGAGACTCTGATGTCACGTTCCCGGTTTCCGGTGTAGCGTTCAAAGACGATGGTCGCATCGAGACCAAACTGAACGGCCAGGAACTCCCGAAGGGTGATGGTTCTGGGAATGGTGTTGCGGAGTGGGTCTCCACTACGCAGATTAAGCTCTCGATCAAGGTAAAGAACAAAGACACACTGCTGGTGCGGGCCCCCTTCCCGACCGCATAAGGAACGCCCATGAGTGACCTAGACCAAGAGACCCAGATCCGCAACAGCGATGTCTACGACGACACCGTTGCGGCGGGCGCTGGGCTGGAATCCCCTGCGGCGATCAACCAGAACCTACTGTTCGATCTGAACGCACAGCGGTCCCAGATTCGCCGAATCATCGACCCCCAGGGGCTAGCGGGGACCGCTGACTGGTTCGTGGACATCGCCACGGCTCTCGACAGTTTCGGCTTGCGGCAGATCCACGACAAGAAGCTCGCGTTCATTTCCCCGTTCGTGGCTGCCAACGCCTTCACGCTCGGCGGGGCGGCAGGTGTCCGCGCTGTGAGCGCCGCCATGCTGGCGGGAGGTGCAGGGATCATCGCCGTTGGCGCATCATCGGTGCAGAACAACGCCTACATCGCTGCCCTGGAGGCCGGGTTCACGGTTGCAGGCACTCCGGTGGCTGGGTTGAGCACCGTGCTCTCTGCGGCGGGCCGTCTGCTCAACGTCGTGGACATCTTCCTCGACGGGACGAACGATCCGCCGCTCGACGGTGGGGCGCGCGTGTTCGGCATCTTGCAGGCGCTCGCGGGCACCACGGACGGAACGGCGGTTGCCGCTGCGGCGTCTGAGAACCTTCAGATGTCGTTCGTCAAAGTGAACCCGGCGACTGACGTGATCGTTGCCGTCTCACTCCCGGCAGCCACCTACCAGTTCCAGTTGCCGTTCCAGCAGAGTTTCTACAACCTGGACCGTGGGGCCTTGCTCGGCGGTGGGCAGCTTCCCGACATCATCGACCCCAGCGCTGTGGTTGCGCGACTGCCCTACCGTGTGTTCGTGGTCACAGCGAACGCGGCTGCGGGCGAGACGTTCAACGTCCAGACCGGCGTGTTCAGCGGGACCGGGACGACAACGACCTTCGCGACCTTCGGTACCCCCGTCATGCAGTCCACGGCAGCCCTGTTCCGCGACGACAACCGAAACAAAATCTGGCGCAACGGTGTGCTCCAGTCTCGCGGTGCAGCCGAGGACACGACGTGGGTGTCTGCCACCCAGGTCACCTTCACGAAAAAGGTGAAGACGGGTGATCGCATCCAGATCGAGTCGCTCGCGACCTTCGCGTAGTCATGAGCCTCATCGACCAAGACCAGGTTCAACCCTTCAGCCAGACAGCAACGGTTAGCCCAACAGCTACCGACGATGCCTCCGCGGGGTTCCTGGTTGGTGCTCGATGGTTCAATTCCACCACCAAGGACATCTTTGAATCGGTTGACGCCACCTTCGGGGCGGCGGTGTGGAAAAGCCTCACTGGGGGAGGTGCGCCAACTGGCACGGCAGGCGGAGACCTTGCCGACACCTACCCGAACCCAACGGTAGCGAAGGCCAGCAAGAGTTTTGCGTTGGCTGGCGTTCTTAGCCCTGCCAGCTTCTCGACCACACAGGACAACTACAACCCGACCAACTTGGCGACGGCCAATACGCTGCGCCTCACCACAACAGCGGACGCTACCATCACGGGGATTGCTGGTGGGGCGCAGGGTCGTTTGCTCACGATCTACAACGTGGGCACGTTCAAAATCTCGTTCACGAAGCAGAGTGCTGGCTCAACCGCTGCCAACCGCTTTGCCATCGACAACGACGTGCTCCTCAAACCCGACACGGCTGTCGTCCTGCAATATGACGCTACGTCATCTCGATGGCGTGTTGCGGGTGCAGGTAGTGCTGTGCCTACGCTGCTTCCAGCACCGAAGTTCTTCAAGGTGACAGTCAACAGTTCAACGACTCAAAACCCTCCAGGGTGGGCTACGCTCATCTCGGGCAGCTTCTCTCTGGCGTCCTCTGAGACAAACCTCATCCTGCTGTTGGTTGCCAACATAGCTTCGTCCAACGGCAGTCGGAACCTAGAGGTTAGGGTTCTCATCAATGGAGTATCAGTGGGTGGGTCATCTGGGTTCACCTCTACTGCTAATCTCCCGCTCTGCATGAGTTTCTTAGGGTCGATCTTGGGGGTGATTGGCAACAATACCTACCAGGTGCAGTGGCGTATCAGCAATAGCACAGCCCATTGTCGTCCAGTGAGCTTCCCCGACGACGAGAATGCCTCTCTGGCGATCTGGAGTAGCGCGGCACCATGAACACCTACAACTACGACCTGGCGACCTACTTCGGCGCGGGGCTCAACGAGGAGAAGCTCAAGGACGAGATCAACTCGAACGCGAATATCGTCACGCACTGCGCAGACGTTGGTCTCGCAGGCACGGACGCAGCGATCACGTTCAGCGGGCCGATCAGCGCGGGCGAGCAGTCCGAGTTTGAGAACGTGGTCATCCCGGCCCACGACAGTACCCCGACCCCCGACGACACCGCGCCAGTCCAGATCAAGAACGACGACGGGACCGCTGTCTACTTTCCCCAGACGGACGGCAAGACCCCGATCTTCCAACCATCGGTGATCCCTGCGGGGACCTATTTCTACGGGACGGGCGCGTTCGACAACCCCACGACCGGCAAGATCGGAGAGGGGGATCAACTCGCCATGAAGACGGACGGGACCGCCAACAACGAGGAGGTCCTTGAGGGGCGGTTCATCACCTGGGTCTACATCGTCGGGGGCCGTCTCGTGGTCTTCGACGGCAACTACGACGACTGGCTCAGCCTTGCGATCGTCAGCCCCGCCTCCGTGCCCGAGGACCGCACCGGAACCAGTGACGGGAACGCGAACAAGGTCAGCGTCGGTCCGTTCAACATCATTCTCCCGGCAGCAGGAGACGGCGACTGGAACGTGGACGGCTCGGCCCTTGAGGTTGGCGAGATCAACCAGAGCCTTTCGCCTGTCCCGGCGTTCACTGCTGCCGGCGACCCGAATGGATGGTGGAATTGGGATCCGACCGCGAGCCCGAGCTTGACCCCGAACCTGACCGGGACGGGGGCCTACAACCTCTTTGATGCGGAGATCATCCTAGGCCGCCAGGCAAACCGATACCCGCTGTCCAACGGGGATGTAACGCCCGCCGCGAGCATCAAGGCCAAGAAGATCCTTCCTCACTGGCTCTGGCGGTTTACGCTCAAGCGAGGGGCGTCGCTCGGCGCAGCCAAGGTCGCAATTCGGCTTGACACGTCCCGCCTGAAGACGAACAACTAGGGGGCCTGCCTCGTGAACAGCCGCAAGATCACCTCAGTCCTCCTGGGCTCGGCCGCCTTGATCTTGCTGATCTGGGACATCGAGGTCGCCTACAACGCCACCGAGGGCGACACCATCAGCGAGATCGTCCGCGACCTCTCGCACCGCTTCTACTCGCTGCCCTTCACGCTGATGGTCGTGATGGGGCATCTGTTTTGGAATCAGGCCGAGGGCGACCGGCTCCCGCTCGAGGTGCGCCGGAAGGTGTTCTGGATGCGGGTAGCTGTCCCCGTTGCTATCTTGCTCGGGAGTGATGTCCTAAACCACTTCGTCGAGCTCCCAACTTTCAACTACGCCAACCTTGTCCTCGCAGCGATCGGCTTCTTCGTCGGAGCTGCGTGGTGGCCCCAGGCCCTACCCCCCAAAGAAGAAGAGGCCCCATGAGCGCATTCACCCCCGAGCAGATCAAAGAGCACTCGGCCAAGATCGTCGAGACCCTCAAGGACGACTTCCAACTCAGCGACCTGGCTGTCATCGTCCCGCTGGTCATGGAGATCACCGAGCGGGTGACCAGCATGAGCAACGAGGACAAGCACGCGACCGCCGAGGGCATGATCGACTTCGTGCTCGCCGAGACCGACCTCTGGGGGCCGGACGCGATCATCGACCCGATCGCTGCCACCGTCCTCAAGGCGCTGATTCCCGTCGTCGCCAAGCTCGCCAAGGGCGGGTTCAAGATCAACCAGGGTTAACGGCCCCGCGCGAGCTCGCAGGAGTAGGTCATGGCGTCTGCCCCTTCGGCTAGACTTCTAGGAGCTGGTGCGGCCACGACGGGTGTTGGAGTGACGATGGGCTTCTTGGTGTTGGCTCAGGATCTCGAGGGCGCGGCCAAGGGGCTCAGCCTCCTCGAGCGGATCCAAGCGGGTGGGGTTCCCCTCATCTGCCTGGCGCTCGCGGTGGTCATGGGCGGCTTCGCCTTCTGGCAGCTCAAGCGAAACAACGCCTTCCAAGCTCGCCAACTCGAGGCGGCCGAGCTGCGGGAGACCAAGGCCCAGGACTTGGCCGAAGACCGAGTGAAGAAGACCCGTGAGGGTGCCGCGGAGAGGGAGCGGGCTAAGGAGGAGTCGCACAACCGTCGGCTCGCCGAGCAGGAGTCGCTCCTCCGAGAGATGCTCGACCGTGACCGTGAGGCCCAGGAGGGTCAACTCGCCACAGCCAAGGCGCTTGAGGGCTACACGGCGGCTCACATGGATAACCGCCGGCTGATGGAGGAAGCCCTAGCCTCCCACAAAGAAACCCGACGAATGATGGAGGACTCCCTCCGTCGGCTTGATCTCATCGAGCGAAAGCTCCCCACCTAGGAGGTTCTTGTGCCTATGTCTCCTCCCCCTCCCATGCCGTTGCCGTCCGCGTCTCAGCCCCAGGAGGATCGCCCGCGGCTCTCGATCCTAGACCGCCTCCGAGCGTCCAAGGCGGCCAGGAGTGCGGCCAATGACGTGTTGCTGGAGCACGCGCAGCGCGCCGTCGATGAGTCGCCCTTGCCCGCAATCCAAGATGTCACAATTCGGGACTCTCCGGGCTCAGGCGTTCATGGGCTTCCCCCGGCCGAGCGGCTGACGATGCGAAGGGCCAGCCTCAAGGAGGCGCGCGCAGCTCGCAAGGAGGGGTCCGAGCACCTCAAGCGGACAGCCATGGGAGTCTCGTGCTACTCGGACTCCAAGATGTTCAAGATGCCGCCCGAGCTCGACGAGGAAGAGCCTTCGGAGGAAGAAGTCGGCTAGTGCGCGTCGGCCCGATGAGATACCCTGTCTCGAGGTGAAACGGGGGACCTGACTCCCTCGGCATCTGGGACGATAAGTTGACCGTTGATCGAGGACAGACCTGGCCCGTCCAGTACGCGGCCCATGAGCAGTTGATCTTGCGTCAGCAGGCCAAGTTCGACCGACGCTCGCTCCCCGCCAGGTGGTACTGGCGGCTCCTCACCGACTACGTTCCAGGCGGCACGGCCCAGGACGACATCTTCGGCGAGGCCCTCGACCTCGAGCGCAAGTTTGCGCCGCCCTGCCCGATCCACATCTACATCGACCCGACCGGCCGCCAGAAGGGCCAGAAGCGGGGGCGCGTCTCTACGGATGGGACCTCCCCCGCCACGTTCGGGTTCTCGCGTGCCGAGGCGCGCCGGCTTGGTGTCGAGCTCGACCAGCAGGACGACTCCCTGATCGGCCTGATCCCTGGCGTGACCAGCGACGAGAAGCTCCTGATCCCGCGACCCGGCGACGTGGTGCTCTACTCGCGCCGCTTCTTCCAGATCCTGCAATGCAAGGAGAGCTACCTAGGCCCGACCGACATCGCCATGACGTGGGAGGGGACCTGCGTGATCCTCACCGACGACATCAGCGACCCGCTCGAGTTCTCGGACCGACAGAACATGCCCCGGCCCCCGAACCTGGTGCCCCAGGACACGAGGACGCCGCCATGGCTAGGCTAGACCCCTTCCGACTCCTCCCCGCAGGCAAGCGGAATCGCACCGCCGTGACCCGCGTCCGGTCCGTGACGACGCCGGGTGGCCGGACCATCACGGTTAAGCGGATCCCGACCCTGATGCCTCTCCTCCCCCGAGCTGCGGTGGACGTCACGGCGACTACCTCCCGCGTGCTCTGCGAGGAAGGCCGCGAGCTCATACTGGACCGGCTCTACGCAGCCGTCCCGCAGATCTCCCCGCGACCTGGCGTGCTCCCCGTGCCCCGCCCGCCGAGGAAGCGCAAGCCCGGCGCTGAGCTCGCGGACCGAACCCCCTTCCCCCATGAGCCGCTCTCTGAGCCCTACGCCAAGCGCAAGGCGCGTGAGGGGCTCGACGGTCGCATCCTCATCCGCGAGGGCGACTACACGAATGCGATCGAGGTCTTTCGTGGCGAGCAGGTCAAGGGTGGTGTCTACTACATGGTCCGGCTGAAGCCAGGCAAGCACTACTCAGGCTTCACCTACAACGAGCTAGCCCGACTCCTCGAGCTGGGCTCCTCGAGCAAGAAGCTCCCCGCCAGGCCCCATTGGGGTCCCACCATCCGAGCTGTCGTGGCTCGGTTTCGGCAACTTCGCCCCGACGTTCAGGCGGCCACGCTCCGCCAAGCCCTCGAGCGCCTCTCCTGAGCGCAGACGTCTGCACCTTTGATCTACGCGCCCTTTACCGAAGCCGTCAAAGCCTTCTTCCGCCGAGCGGAGTGGAACGGTCAACCCGTGCCCGCCGTGTTCGCTGGGCCGGACCGCGCGTTCACCGAGATGGAGCGGGAAATGAAGCGGGCCGCGGGCTCGCGCGTGAGCAAGGCGACCGGGGCGCACGGGCTCACCCCCCAGCAGATTGGGGATCGGCCGTCGTGGACGCCGTTCTTCAGCATCCTCGTCCAGCCCTTCTCGTTCGACCCCTCGAGGTTCAGCACCCACACGTTCCGGGGAACGACCAAGGACCGGGCGACCGGCAACGCGACCAAGATGCGCCACCCCAGGCCCGTTCAAGCCGACGTCCAGGTGGACCTGTGGGCGGGCGGGAACGGCGGGTGGGTCAAGGCCCAGACCTGCTCGGCCCAGATCGAGCTCCAGTTCATCGCGGAGTCGGTCTACTTGCCGATCAACTGGGACAACCCCAAACTCTACAAGCCGCCAGCACGAGACGTGCTGGCCCACGCCGCGTTCTACGGGGCCACTCGCTTTCGCCTGATCAACAACGGTTGGCAGGACACGTCGGACTTGGAGTCCGGCGAGGGAGCCAAGATGATTCGGTGGACCTGGGCGGGACGGATCGAGGGCTTCCTGCCCTACCGCCCGGAAGAGGCTCGCCTCGTCCAATCCATCGAGCTCGACATCTGCGATTCAACCGACCCCAACCAGCCCATACTTCTCGACACCGCCGTCGTCGAAGCGGAGGACTAAGCCATGGTCAGCCCCGGCATTGACATCAACGTTTTCGACGCGAGCGTCTTCGCTCCCGCCACCAGCAACGCCATCGTCGGTGTCGTCGGCCCCGCCACGCGCGGGCCGGTCAACCGGCTCGAGGACTTCGCCGACGAGGGAGCGTTCGTGGAACGCTACGGCCGTCCGCTCATCGAGCGGATGCACGCCGTGCGGGCGGGCAACCGCTACCTGAAGTCGGGCAACCAGCTCAAGTTCTCCCGAGCTGCGGGCTCGCTCCTTGCCACGGCTGCGGCCAGTCTGCTCGACGCGACCGGCCTGGTGCCGGTTCTCGGCATCGTGGCTGCCGACGCAGGCACCTGGGCCAATCCCGACGGCGACAACATCCAGGTCGCCATCGTCCACAACCCGGGCGCGGGCGGGCCGACCTCCTACAACGTCTACGTCTACCGGCGAAACAACCAGGTCGAGACCTACCTCAACCAGGACAATGGGATCGTCGAGACCAGCATCAACGGCGGGTCGAGCTTGATCCGCGTGACCCTGGCAAACGGAGCCGGCACGACGTTCCCGGCCGAGACGACCAACGTCGTGACGGGCGAGCTCGACCGCGTCAACCTCGACGGCGGTGACGATGGGGCGTTCGCCTCGACCCGCTCGCCGGACTCCTCGACAGGCCCGCTGGCGGGCAAGCGGTTCCACGGCACCCAGAACCCGGTCGCGGGATCTCGCGTGTTCGAGGACGTGCTGACCATTCCAGGCACCCTGGCGGGCCTGGCGACCTACTACGGCACGCTCGGGGGCCCGGTGGTCCCCGGCACGGTCACGCTTCGCGCCGAGACGGCCGCAGCGGTCTTCCAAGAGCTCGCCGACTCGGCTCCGGGGGCTCCGGGGATCGAGCAGTCCGGCGTGGGCGTGCTCGAGCCGTCCGCGGGGGCTGCGGTGGGCTACATCGACTACCGGACGGGTGCCTTTGCCCTCCGCCTCGACGGTGCGACCTTCTTCGTGGGCGGAACCATCGGTGGAATCTGGGTCGGAGGCCAGACGGAGGCGGTTGGCTCGACCACCCGAGGGCTCGGGGCCTACAGCGGCGGGCTCAGCGACGGTCCGGTCGCTCCTGGCTTCTTCAATGCCAACAAGGCGGTGCTCGTCTACTCCGTTGAGGAGCAGGTGGGCGACGTTCCGCTCGGCGCGAGCGCAGCGGACTCGACGGACCCACTCCTCAAGGGCCTGGCGGGCTACATCGTCCCCGGCACGGTCGTTCTGTCCCCCTCGACGGCGACGACCGACCCGCTTCCCCCCGCGATCTACGACGATGGCCTCGGTGGCCTCCGCACCGCGCCCCTCGGCGGCGGCGTTGCGGTCCCCGGCGGCACGATCGACTACATCACGGGAGCTTGGGCGACCACGACGTGGGACCCCGTAGGTGGCGTGGCCTTCCCGGGCGTCACGGCGGCCCAACTCCAGGCCACCTACGACGTCCAGATCGTCAACCAGGGTGGGAACGCGGTCCCGGGCGACGTGGGCACCTACCAGCTCGCCGAGCCCCTCGACACGTCGGCTGCCGGCGGCGCTTCGGCCGATGACACCAACGGCACCGCCGTGCGGATCGCTGGGCCGATCTTCCCAGGCTCGCTCGTGCTCCGGATCGCGGACGTGGCGGGCTCGCCCTTCGTGGCCTACGACAACGGCCTCGGTGGCTGGCTGACGCACCGCCGGGGCGATCCCCGCCAGGCGGCCGTCACGGGCACGATCGACTACGACACCGGCGAATGGAGCATCACGCCAGGTGCGGCCATCACGGCGACCACCGCCATCGAGTGCGACTACACTTCCGCCGTTCGGACGCAAGCTCAGCGCGCGCTCCGCGGCTCGACCTCGCAGATCCTCGGCACGGCTGCCGAGGCTGCCTGGGGATTGGCGCAGACCGCGCCCGCGGCGGCCAACAGCCTCCGTGGCTCGGACTTCCTGAACCATGAGACGGGGGCCTTCGGGTTCACCCTGAACCTGCAGACCACCGGGACGCAGACGTTCGACGTGGCCGACGCGGCCCCGATCACGGCGGTCTACACCCCAGCGACGATCCTCGGGTTCGGCGACGGGACTGAGACCACCTTCACGGGCGAGCTCGGCCTGCCTCCCTACCGCCGAGCTGCGGGCCGGCTCCGGGCGTTCCAGTCTGGGCAGATCAGCCTGGCCGGCGCGGGGGATCCCCAAGTCGCCCAGGCGGCGCTCGGCGCGAGCTCGGCCGACGACTTCTGGCTCGACAACGTGGTCGTGGCGACGGACCCCGACAACTTCCTTAGCTTCGGGTCGGGGCTGACCTCGATCCAGTGGACGGGAGCGCCGGTCCGCGAGGAGGCCGTGTTCGTGATCGCCGAGGACACCGTGGGCCACCTGACGGCTCGCTACGTCGGCGACATCGGCAACGAGCGCCCAATCCTCGCGGATGGCCTCTGGTTCGAGGTCGAGCAGGACCCCAGCACGGATCCGGTCACCAACCCGACTCTCCGCCTCCTGGTCCGCTTCGGCGCGACCGAGATCGTGGAGTCCTTCGGGCAGCGGAGCACGCTGCAGGAGCTCGCCGACGCGGTAAACGACCCCGTCAACGGCTCGGACTTCGTTCGGATCGCGGTGACCAGCATCGGATCGACCTTGACGGTGGACGTGGATGGCACGCAGGCGATCGGCCTCACCGGGGCCTTCACGGTGGGAGACATCGTCGGCGCGCGCGTCGGCCAGACCTACACCGGCATCCAGCAGTTCCAGAATGCCGAGCTTGTCCCGCTCAACTTCGTGGCGACTCCGGGCCAGTGGCACCGCCAGGTGATCATCGCGCTGCAGACGCTTGCGTCTCGTCGAGGCCGGAACGCCATCGGCCTGGTCCCGCTGTTCAACACGACCGACCCGTTCGCCCACCGCGACTTCATCAACGGCGAGTTCAACTCGGCGGGGATCGGCCAGCCGGCGGTAGCCACCGCCGTGGTGCCCTTCCCGCCTGCGGCCGAGCTCAACTCCAAGTTCCTGGCGACCCCGGGCCAGTGGGTGACCTACCTGGACGAGTACGTCGCGCAGGAGGTCGAGGAGCCGGGCGAGGGTGAGTGCTTGCGCCTGATCGGAAACACGGATCGGGTCGCCAAGCCTTGGTTCCCGATCGCTGGCTTCCGCCGAGGCAACCTGACGGTCTCGGACATCGCCTACAGCCCGAGCCGGGACGACCGAGATCTGCTCTACGGCCTGGTGGGCAACCGGACGGAGTGCCTCAACGTCTTCATCAACCGGGTCGGGCGCGGCTTGGCCCTCTTCGGGCAGCGGACGCTCCAGCGGAACCCCTCGAGCACGGACCGGATCAACGTTCAGTGGACGATCAACGTCATCCAGAACCTGATCGACTTCGTGAGCCAGGAATTCCTGTTTGAGCTGAACGACACGACCCTCTACCGGGAGATGGAGGCGACCCTCAACGACATCCTCGCCCCCATCGTCGAGCGGCGAGGGCTCGAGGACGCCCACGTCGAGGTCAGCCCGTCGACCACCACGCCGGACGACGTCAACAACCTCCGCGTGCGCGGCAAGCTGTTCATCACGCCGGCTCGAGCCGTCGAGAACATCGAGTACGACCTGATCCTGACCCCGTCCGGCGCTGACTTCTCCGAAGTCCGCATCTAACCAGCCCGCTTAGGAGAACCTAGCCATGCCCGTTACCCCTTACCGCTATGCCGGCGCGATTCTCTCGCAGGCTGCGTCCATCTGGGACCCCCAGAAGGACAACATGGGGATGCTGGAGCTCAACATCGACCGGCTCATCCCGGGCGGAAAAGAGATCCTGACTCTCAGCATCCAAGAGTTCACCCTGCCAGGGCGATCGGTCAACACGGCCGAGCTTCCCTACCTCAACGGTCGCGTGAAGTACGCCGCTGGGCCCCGCGCCCTAGGCAACATCACCGCGAAGTTCCGAGACTTCCCGCTCGCGGGCACTCGGCGGATCATCGAGCAGTGGTTTGGGCTGGTTTACGACGAATTCACGGGGCTTATGGCCCCCATGGCAGCCGTCAAGACCACGGGACACGCCGTTCTCTTCCAGAGTGACGGCTCTTCCGAGCGGTCTTACCTGCTCGAGGGGCTGTTCCCGGTCAGCAAACCCGAGATCAGCATCTCGATGGGCGGCGGAGAGGCCCTGGTCATGTCTGTCGAGTTCAGCGTGGACCGCATGTTGCCCCAGAAGAACCTGCTCAACCCCGTTCAACCTTCCTAAACCGGCCGCCTAGCGGCCCCCCAGAGGAGAATCGATGCCCGATCAGCCCTCCCTTTCTGGCAGCGCGCCCCTTGGTGCGCCCGTCAGCCCCCTGCCGGCATCCGCTGGCCCAGCTCGCTCGGCCTTCCAGGCGGAGCAGAACATGGGTGCCCCCCACCTGCAGTCACAAGCCCCGGCCGGTGCCCTTCCCGGTGCTCCGCTCGAGGCAATGCAGGGGGGTCACCTGGCCCCAGGCTACGCGCCGAGCTCGCCGTCTGGCGGGGATCCCTTCTCCCGCGTCATCGATCTGCCCTCGGGCGGGATCTACTACACGGATGGGACCCGACAGGCGACCATTCGACCGATGCGCGGCGAGGAGGAGCTCAACATCTCGGGCACGAGCCCCGAGGGTCCCGACCGTTCGAGGGCGATGCGCGAGATGGTCTCGCGCTGCGTCTCGCTGAGCGGCCAGCTCGCGCTTGAGGAGCTCACCCTCCTCGACTACGCCGCGATCAGCATGCACCTCATGGCGGCCACGGCTGGCACCGACGAGCTCAACGTCGATGCTAGCAATGGATGCGGGAAGGACCAGTGCCCGCTCGCCAAGCAGCCGATCACCATGACCAGCCTCCCCTGCGTCTACCTGCGGCGCAGGACGGGGCAGGAGACGGAGGAGGACGACCTCGACCCGATCATCGCCGCGGCGATGAGGACCGAGGCCAAGCTCGCTGCGGGGGAGGCTGGCACGCCCGAGGATTGGGGCTTCGGCCGCAAGACCCGACCCGTCGGCCCAAACTACCGCGAGCCCTTCACGGCGACGCTGCCAGGCGGCTACACCGTTCAGTGGCGGCACCTCCGGGTCAAGGACCAGGTCGCGGCCGAGGAGTTCATCCTCGAGACCGGGGCCTCGATCGACACGGACGTGAAGTCGGCGCTCGGCAGCTACCTGGCAGCTCGGGCCATCGTCTCGATCAACGGGAGCAAGACGTCTCCGGTCATGGCGCTCCAGTGGTGGCGCAAGGCCCCCTCCCCGATCCTGCGCGAGCTCAGGAAGCAGCAGAACCAGCACACGTTCGGCTACGAGTTCCGGCCTCAGTTCCGGTGCTCAAGGTCAGAATGCAAGAAGGAGGTCGCCGTCCAACTCCCGAAGGACGGTAGTTTGTTTCGGCCTGATCGTCCGTGAGCCCGGCGCGATCATGGAGGAGTTCCACCGAGCGCATCTGACGGGGCTGTCCTACGCGGACTGGCGGCAGATGACTCGGTGGCAGGTCCTCGACCACGTCCTACGGTCGAGGATGGCAGCCCAGCAACGGGCCAAGAGCATTCAGGGGAAGGGCTGGAAGGCCATTCTAGGCGCGGTGGTCGCGCGAGTTTTGGGGGTGACATAGGTGGCTGACGAATACCAGGTCCTCGGATGGCTGTTCACGGCCAAGGACGAAGCCTCCCCCGTCCTCGAGACGGGGCAGGCGGCCATCGAGCGTTCAGCCGGGAAGATCGACAAGGCCCTCGGCGGTCTGGTCGAGAACGTCGATGAGAGCACCGCCACCCTGAGCTCGACCCTCGGCGACTTCGCGGAGAACACCCTCGACCTGATCCTCAAGCCGCTTGACCTGATCGAGTCTGCCTTCGTCAACGTGGGCAAGGCCGTCATCGGGATCCCGGTCAACATCGTCAGGCAGCTCGGGATCGGGATCCAGAGTTTGGGCCAGACCGCGAGCTCGGCGGCCGTCCGCGTCGGCGAGATCGTCCAGAACTTCATCTCCCTGGACACGCTCAAGAAGGGCTTGGTGGCGAGCGGGGGTCTGTTCGGCGCGCTCCTCGGCCCCTTCGGGTCCCTGCTCAAGCTCTTCTCCCCCCTGATCGACGTGCTGGTTGAGGGGCTCAGCCCGGCGATGGAGACGTTCGCCGCGATCTTCAAGACCTCCTTCAAGGACTTGTTCGCGCTCGCCGAGGTCATGGCGCAGATGTTCGCGCCGATGATCCAGAAGTTCATCGCGCCCTTCGTCTCGCTGATGGAGGTGATGGCGGTTCACGTCGCGTCCTTCGTCGCGGGGCTGCTCAAGAGCACCAGCGCCAGCAGTGGTATTGCGTCGCTGTTCCAGAGCCTGGGCCCCGTGATCATGGACATCTTCCGCGCGCTCGGTGGCCTCGGCAGCGAGCTACTCCCCGTCGTGGTCAAGACGTTCTCCGAGCTCGCGCCGGTCGCGGGCGAGATCATCAAGACGATCGGCAAACTCGCGGCCGAGCTGCTCCCCGAGTTTGGCCGGATTGCTGCGGAGGTTATCCCTCCGCTCGCCAAGGCGTTCGTCGGGCTCCTCAAGGCCATCATGCCGCTGGTCCCGCCGCTCGCCAAGCTCGCCACCGTGCTGGTCAAGGACGTGTTCGGCCCTGCGACCGTCGCGGGCATCAAGATGCTCGCGGACTGGATCGAGAAGTCGGTCATTCCGTTCATCAAGGAGTGGATGCCCGCGCTGATCATCGTCGTCAAGGACGTCGCCAAGCAGGTGTCCGACTTCTACGGCAACTTCACGAAGAACATCACCGACTTCTACACGGCGGTCCTCAAGCCGAGCCTCATCGATCCGGTCGTCAAGGCGTGGAAGGACTTCAAGGGGGGACTCGCCAACGGGGTCCGAGAGGTCATGAAGTTCAAGGACACGCTGATGGAGTTCAGCAAGGGGGTGCTCAGCCTCTTCGGCGTGGGCGAGGTCAAGGCCAGCACGATCAATCTCGTCCAGGCGTTCATCGCCCCACTTCAGATGACCATCGACAGCATGAAGGCGACGATCAACGACTACCTGGTCAAGACCGCCAACGCGATCCTAGCGTGGGATCCGCCTGGGCCTGGCGATAGCGTGGCGAACATGATGGGTCTCGGCAAGGCTTTCCAGATCCCGCAGCTCGCGGAGGGCGGGATCATCACACCAAGCACTGGCGGGACGCTGGTCAACGTCGGTGAGGGCAAGCACGCCGAGACGGTCATCCCGCTGACTGCCGAGAAGGTCCGCGAGTTCATTGGGCCCCTAGACCTCAAGGTCGAGGGGGGCCGGGAAGTGGTCAGCCTGATGCGGAGCATTCACGAGGCCCTGAAGGGCACGCTCCGGGTTGACCCAGGCAAGGCTGCCGCGATGGCTGTGGGGGGTCGCGACGACTTCGCCGGGTTCGGGTCCGTTGGCTTCTCGGGGGTGATCGGATGACCATCTCGGTTCCTGCGGGCTCCTTTTACCGCCTCAACAGCGCCCTCGTGCTCGAGGACAACCCGGTCGGCGATGACTCGCGCCTCGACTTTGAGACCTTCCCCGAGAGCATCGAGGAGGTCTACGCCCTGACTTCCTACCGGCAAATAGGGGCCGACCGCATGCCGCAGCCTGGCGGCGTGGCCTACCGCGGAGGCAACTGGTCGACCTTCTCCCTGATGCTCGAGTTCCGGGTGGGGTCTCGAGCCGGGGGCAACCCCGGCCAACCCCCGGCCAACTACGACCGGGCACGGTTCGAGCAGGAGATGCAGGAGATGTCCCGCAAGGCACGGTGGTGCCAGGCGCTAGGCTTCCCCCTCGAGCGCAAGCTGGGTGAGCTCGGGAACCGCATCGTGCGGAAGTTCTCCTCGGGGGGTGGGAGTCCCGTGGTCAGTGCTCGCGTGCGCCAGGCGCTCTCTGAGCTGCGCCGCAACGACCCACCCAAGGTCCTCGTGGTCTTCGGGGCCTGGATGACCATCCGAGGCTACGCGGAGAACATCTCGGTCAAGTGGATGCCACCCTTCGACCCCGTGACGACGCGACCGACGGGGTGCCAGGTCAGCATGCAGATCCAGCCCCTGATGGTCGACTACCCGACGTGGCAGTCGATCCGGAACGGGGCCTGGGAGCAGCAGGCCGAGGGCGTCTCGCCGAGCGCGATCCCCTCGAGCGCGGCCCAGATCCGAGAAGAGGAGCGCCAGCGTCAGCAGAGTCGCCTCGAGAGCAGCATCTTCCCGCCTGCGCCGGGGGCTTAGCCCATGGCTACGTTCGAGCTCGACCAGCCGTTCACCAGCCGCTTCAAGCGGACCCGCTTGTTCATTGGGGGTGGCTCGGCCTTTTTTGGCATCTGGCGTCCGCTGGTGGTTCGTATCGATGGAGATGAGGAGACGGTCGTGGTCCAGCGTGGGCTGGAGGGCCAGCTCGACCTCTACGCCGCAGCCATCTACGGCGATCGAACGCTCTGGCCCGCCATCGCCGTGGCAAACAAGATCGAGTATCCCCCCGAGGAGGTCATCGTCGGCCGCCGGCTGATCATCCCGAAGCCCGGAAACGTGCGAGCTGCGTTGAACGCCACGGGCGCTCAGGTCGAGGTGAGTTGATGGCTACGGTCACCCTGGCTGACGGCGTCGAGCTCCGCCTCGGGAACACCGATGCGGCGGAGGTGCGGGACATCACGCCCTACCTCAAGAAGCTGGTCTGGGTCGAGAGCCTGATCCGCGGCGGCTTCTTTTGGGAGCTCTCCCTCGCGGTCAACGTCTGGCGCGAGTGGAATGACATCATCCTCGGCCGCGACAGCAAGACCTTCCAGATCCGCTTGACGAGCCAGGAGGGCGGCCGGGAGTCCTCGACGGAGTGGCGCACCGCCGTGGTCGACTCGAGCGACGTGGTCTTCCGCGGGGAGGCGATCCTGACCAACATCCGGGGCGGCGACCGTCGGCTCAACATGCTGCAGGAGACCCGGCATCGAGCTTGGCCGCAGAGCACTGTCGCGGAGATCATCCGAACGATCGCGCCCAGCTACAACCTCAACGCGCGCGCTGATGACACGCCCAACCGGATCGACCGCTGGCAGATCAACGAGACGGATTGGGAATTCATGCACCGCCTCGTGTTCGAGGAGGCGTCGGTCAGCGGTCGGGGGGACCTCTTCCTTTGGCTCGACGAGGACCTCCTGCGGCTCTCCGCGCCCCCGCTCTCTGCCCCGAGCGCCCGCCGGCACGACATGGACATCGTAGAGAACCGCGTCGACCGCATCCGCATGACCTACCAGGGCCGGCGGGTGGACCGAGCTGGCGGCGCTACGCTTCAGGCCGTGGGATTCGACTTCGGGGCCAAGGTGGGCGTGGGGTTCACGATGGACGGCCCGGCCGCCCAAACGCAGCCGGCTCTCGCGGGCCGGGTCCCGAGAGACCCGGGTGGCGCGCGCCGGGTCATGCCGGTGACCTACTCGACGCCGGGCACTGTGGAGTCGCGAGCTCGCGGCCGGTGGTCACGCTTCGCGCCCCGCTACTTCGGCGTCGCGGTCGACACGCGCCCCGACCTCGCGCTCCGGGCCGGGCAGATTCTCGAGGTGCAGGCGAGCTTGGGACGCGATCAGGACACGCCCTTTCTCGGGCGCTTCCTCGCGCTCGAGGTGCAGCACGAGATGTCCTACGCGGGGTCTCGCGAAGATGGCCTGCGCCCCGACGGCGGGTCGATCCTGACATCTGCCGTCTGCTACCGCCGTGAGGCTTACGTGGGCGAGGAAGATCCGTCGGGCGCGCAGGCCGAGACCACAAGCACCCGGGACAACTACGTGTTCGGCAAGCCGCAGTCGCCTCGAGTGGTCGTTCCAGCCGTGGCGTTGCCAGGATGACCGTGCCCGCCCCGAGCTTGCCAGAAGCGGCAGAGCCAACCCAACCGGGGACGCGGTCATGGGCTGGGCTGTGGCCTGGCACCGTGGTCGATGCGGATGACCCCCTCAAGCAGGGCCGGGTTCGCGTGCGGGCCGACCAGGTCTACGGCCTCCGCGGAAGCTCGCCCGAGCTCATCATCACGGATGATGAGCTGCCGTGGGCCATTCCGTGCTTCGATGTCACGGGAAACGGCGGGGATGGCGTGTTTCACGTCCCGCCCGTCGGGGCCGGGGTCTGGCTTGCTTTCTGGGGGGGAGATCCCGAGGAGCCGATCTGGATGGGAGGCTACCCCGGTGATCGGAACATCCCAGGCCGCGTCTCGAGCGCCTACGGCCCGCCGGGGAGCGGCGCTCAGACGCGCTACATCCGGACGCCCGGCGGCCAGGTCATGGAAATGCGCTGGAAGGGCGGCGAAGAGGAGATCCTCCTCCAAGCCCCGCTGGCTCCCCCCACGCCCTCGAGCCCGGAGCCGCAGCTCGGCGCGGCCGTGAAGATCACGCACTCGAGCGGCCAGCGCCGGATCGAGCTCACGACGACGCTCGGCCAAGTCATCCGGATCCAAGACCTCCCGACACCACAGGTGGACATCGTGAGCTCGGGTCCGCTCAACGTCACATCGGCTGGGCTGAACTACACAGGCGTGGGCCCGACGCCCGCCGTGCTGAGCGCCCCCCTTAGCCCCCTCACAATGACCTTCCTGGCGGCCGTGCTCACCGCGGCCACCACGATGTTCCTGACCGCCACGGGGGCCATGACGCTTACCGCGGCGGTGGTTACCATCGTCTCGGCGGGGGCCGTCAACGTCGGCATCGCCGGCACGTATCGACGCTTGCTGGATGAGCGGTTTGCGACACTCTATGACGGGCACATTCACCCCGACCCGGTGAGTGGGAACACAGGCCCACCTACAACACTCGCCACACCCTCCATCGCGAGCTACGCCACCACGAATCTGCGAGGCAACTGATGTCATTCCGAGTAGCAGTAAAAGACGACGTGACCCCGACGCCCAACGAGGCTGAGTGGATCTACACGACCGACGCCAAGCTCTGTGTCGAGATCGCTCCCTTCGGACGAAACGCGTACCGAGAGAAGCCGATCAGCACAGTCACCCCGGGGGAGCGAATCTGCCGCTACCCAGGCAAGCCCTGCCACCCCCGAGAAGTGATCTCGGTTACGGAGTTCTAAGCCATGCCTCAATCACTAGCTGTCGAATACTCGAACAAGGGTGGGAACACCCAGGTCCAGGTCTATCGAAACAACAACGGGACCTTGATCGCGTTCGGCAACCCCTACACTCCGGCGAGTCTCCCCGTTGACGGGATCGGGGACGCCAAACACAACATGGCCGTCCAGTTTGGTGAGTTCTTCTACTGCTCAGCGGGGAACGAGATCAGGCGCTACAACCCGTCCACCCAGAACTGGGATCTTGAGGTCGCGGCCTACTCGCTCGCTTCCCTCAACTCGTCGTCCCTCCTCGTAGGCACTGGTCCTACGGGGGCTCCTCGACTTGCCATCGTCTACAGGGGTGCGCAGGTCTCGGTGAGGACACTCGACACTCCAGGGGGGACCTGGGCGGCGGCGGTCTCCACAGGACTGGCGGTTGCTGCGCTCGCCTGGCCGTATGGTGGGCAAATGGTGTTCAACAACGAATACCTTATCAGCATGGCGAACCAGGCCATTTCTTGGAACTTCGACGGGAGTGGTGCCACCACTCAAACTGTAGGGGCGAC
>Ga0210003_1000375_pt1 | contig 40291 bp, 61 predicted proteins | sample LantaG_FD_182804 | JGI IMG/M metagenome (GOLD analysis project Ga0210003, IMG submission 182804) | Deep subsurface microbial communities from Baltic Sea to uncover new lineages of life (NeLLi) - Landsort_02402 metaG (SPAdes) (version 2) | ecosystem: Environmental > Aquatic > Marine > Oceanic >...
TCGCTCCGCAGGTCCACGTAGACCCCGGGCTTGATGGTCGGCAGGAGCAGGGACTTGAACTTCGCGCCGGCCCCGCTGAGGTTGGTGCTCTTGCCCTTCTTGCTCCGCGCCACCTTGGACGGGCTGCCGAGCAGTCCGGTGGATGGCGACAGCACGATGGCCAGGGCCTCGGGCAACGTGGTGCCTGTCTCGTCCAGGACCTGGACCGCGCCGTCCTGCACGCTCCACTCGAAGTCCCACGAGCGAGCCAGGCGGTTGAGCATGTGGCGGCAGCCGCCGGACAGCGCCAGCTTGCCCGGGATATTGCCCTGGATGCCTGCAGCAGACAGCCGCCCTGTGTCGGTGTTCGGCATGGCGGCGATGATGTCCTGCACCACCCGGCGGCGCGATGTGCCCGCCTTGTAGCTGCGCCGAAACTCGGCAGTCTCCAGGTCGATCCCGCCGTCTTTGCACTCCAGTTCGCTGACTACATCGGGCGGGGTCTTGCGGTGCTCCACCCGCTTGACCACCCCGACGAAGACCGTCTGCAGCAGGTCCTCGTATCCAGCCTTGAGGGTCACCGCCACGTCCTGCTTGTCGATGAGGTCCCGGCTGTGCTGGGAGAGGTTGTAGACCTGGATCGTCGCCTTGTTCGGCTCCGAGCTGGAGGTCTTCTCCACCCGGAACGTCACGCGCAGGTCGGTGACCTTGAGCCCTCTGCCGCCGCCAGACGGCGCGACCACCAGCTCCCACCTGCGGTTGTAGAGCTCGACGCCCATCAGAGGTCAGCCGCCGGAATGAAGATGAGTTGCACGCGGTCGCCGAAGTCGTCCTTGGCGGGCTCCAGGCCGGCGCCTGTGGCGTCGGTGGCCACCAGGTAGCCAGCGGGCAGGTCCGTGTCGGTGAAGCGCAGGAGCAGCGGCATATCCACCACGATGGGCGTCCCGCTGACCAGCACGGTCCCGTCTGCCTGCGCCACGTCCATGTACCAGCGCGCGTCGCGGGTGTTGTATGCGAAGGACAATCGGTAGTCCACCTCGGCCAGGCTGACCGTCATCGAGTAGTAGTCGAGGTCGCTGCGGACCGGGATGGTCTCGATGGTCATCGGGCCCTCCCCATCGCGCCGGAGAACGCGTTACCACTGGCCTGGCTCTTGGTCGTCGTGCTGGCGGCCGGCGTGGTCTTGGCTTTCTTGCCCTCGTCGATCACCTTGGCCTGCTGGGCGGTGAGCTTGGTCGCGGTGGTCTTGGCCTTCTTGGCGGCGATCTTCTTGGCCCGGCGCCGCTTGAGCGCGCTCACCACGTCCGGCGGCAGCACCCCGGTCAGCGTCTCGACGGTCACCACCTTTTTGAATGTGGCCGTGAAGAAGAACCCGCGCCCGCGGTCCTTCGACCTGGTGGTCTCCCACGACTCCAGCAGCATGTCGTCGTAGAGGCTGTACTCGGCCAGGATGGTCACCGGCTTCTTACCGCGGAAGATGTCCTCCATCATGTCGTAGGCGCTCTGTGGGCGGTTCTCCCCGAGGCCCTGCTCGGTGTTGCCTTTGAGCGCCACCGCCGCCGGCTGGGTGGTGCCCGAGGCCCTGGTCACCGGCGCGCTGCTCACGAACCCCTCGGCAGTGATCACGTCCGGCTTGATGATCACATGGTCGTTGACCGTGCTCCCGTCCTCGATGGGGTTCTCGGTGATCTGCGCCTGGAAGCGGTAGGTCCGCGACGACACCACGTCCAGAGGCACCTCGGTGATCACGTCCATCAGCCCCTCGTCGGTCTCTGTGAGGAGGATGCGGAAGAATGGTTTGTTGCTGATGCTCATGGCCTGGCCACGTCGGTGAGCCCGCGGCGGTAGGTCCGTGCGCTCTCCCGCCCGGCGGCGTCACCCACCCTCGACACCACGCTGGCCGGGGTGCCCGGCGGCACGGTGATGCTGTTGTTCACGGTGACGTTTGCAGAGCCACCACCACCAGCCCCGACACCGACGGCAGCAGGGACAGCCCCAGCCAGCGGGCCCATGGCGATCTGTCCAGCGCCAAACAGGAGGTCGCCAGCCTTGCCCAGCTTGCCCTTGACCGCGTTGACCTGGGCCACCACGGAGGCCAGCGCCGCGCGGAACCCGTCGGCCAGGCCCGTCCACAGGGCAGCCGGTAGGCCCGCGATCCAGGTGTAGACGCCCGTGAAAAACTTGGCGATATTCATCTCTGCGAGCGTGAGTGCGGTCCGCAGGTCCTCTCCGAACAAAGCGAACGGGTCAAGGATCAGCGCCGCCTTGGCGGCGACCCCAGCGAAGAACCTGTCCACGGCGGTGGCGATCCGCTCGAAGGTCACGACCGCCCACGCTGCCTGCTCGGCCAGCGCCACTGTCACGGCGCGCACCCCGTCCCAGCTGAACTTCCCCAGCTTGACGATCCACTTCAGCGCAATGGCCAGGTTGGCGAGCATGGACCCGATGCTCTTGCCGATGCCTTTGAAGTCGTCTGGACTCACCCCTCCATACATTTCCTGGAAGCCCTGCTTGATCCCCTCGAGCGCGTCCTTGATCTCGGTGTCGATGAACTTCTGGTTTGCCTTGACCCACTCCGATGCGGCCCTGGTCCCCTCGCCCATCCGCTTGATCAGCGGGGTGATCACCGGAAGGAGCCGATTGCCGATGTTGATCTTGAGGTCCTTGACGACTGCCTGGAGTCCCTTCAACTGGTTGGTGAATGAGCCTGAGGTGCGCACCGCATCGCCCTGCGCATCCTTGGTGGCGCGCATGATGATGTTGAGCCGGGCCAGCACCTTCTGCTGCTCGGTGGCACGCTTGGCGCCACCCTTGATCCCCATGTTGAGGAGCTCTTGATTGACCGCCGCCACCCGCACATCGGCGCCGTATTTCAGCACCGGCTCGACATTGCCCAGGAGCCCGGACCGCAGAGCGATCAGCACGTCCGGCGCCGCCTCGTCGTTGAAGCTCGCCAAGTCCTCCGTCAGCTTGGACAGGTGGGTCGACAGGTTGGCCGACTCCTTCCCGCCAAAACCCAGCGCGTTGAACAGCGCGCCAAAGGTGGAAGCCTGCTCCCGAAGCTCGAAGGCGCTGCGGTTGGCAGCCTTGGCCATTCTCTCAGACCAATCGCGCACGTCCTTGGAGCTGTCCTTGAACACCGCGGCGAACTTCGACTCGCTTTCCTCGGCGGCTCCGGCCGCCTTGCTCAAGTCCCAGATGACCCCAGCTGCAGCCGTGGCGGCACGCTTGGCGATGCCCAAGCCAGTGGAGATCAGCCCCACAGCGGAGTGCAACTCAGTCAGGCTCCCGCGCAGGACGTTGACCGGCTTGGAGTCGGTCTTGAACCGCCAGCGGGTGATCAGCTCACGGAGGGTGGTCCCGGCCATCAGCGGGCCTCCTTCATCGCGGCTTCTTGCATGGCGGCGTTGAGCTCCAACGCCAGGTGGGCGCGCACTAGATCGTCAAGAGACCAGTGGGTGTCGATCTCCTGGAGGGTGGCCACGTTGCTGAGTACGACCTGCCACACGATCCATTCCTCCTCGATTGCCTCACCGTTGATCTCGCCTAAGACGCGTCGGGTGTCTCGTCCGCTCCACCGGCCATGAGGCCCGGCAGCTCTCCGAGCCAGTCGGCCAAAGGGATGTCATAGTTCGCCTCCAGGACGAACCCGATCACCTTGAACAGGGTAGCGTAGGCGCCCATGAACACGGTGTCGAAGCGGTCGGCCGCGCTGACCTTCTTGCCGTCGTCCATGGCCACCTGGGTGCCGCGGAGCATCCGCTTGATCAGGCCCACCACCTCTGCCTCGTCCAGCCTGTCTGCCAGCGCCTCGAAGGCCTCGGCGATGGTGGCCGAGTCCACGGACGGCCCGTCCTCGCCGCCGCCGGGCCCCAGCGCGCCCGCCACAGCCCTGCCGATGGGGCCGCCCAGGATGCGGGTGAGCCGGGCCATGATGCCCAGCCCCTCGGTGGCCGAAAACACGGTGACGGTCCAGGTGCGGCCGTCGATATCCCTCTCGGTGGTGTTGCGCACGGAGCCTCCTTGCTACTCAGCCGGCCAGGTGAACTTGATCTTGGCGCAGGCGAAGGTCCACACCTGATCGCTCTGCTCCTTGCCCCGCTCGAAGTTGGGCGGCTTCTGGAGCCACGCCTCGCCGGCGAACGCCTTGTTGGTCAGGTTGTCCTTGACGATGAGCTCGGCCACGCCGCTGCCGTCGTCCTCGTCGGTGGCCAGCAACTCGCCCAGGATCCGGTTGCTGTCCGAGGTCTGCTTGAGGGTCAGCGTGACAGTCCCGCTCTGGTTCGCGTTGAGCGTGCGGCTCACCTCGCCGTCGGCTCCGACGTGCTTCGTGAAGCTGTCCTCCTCGCGCTCCACCACCACGATGGTCCCGTCGGCGAACCCGGTCAGCTCGTAGCCGCCGAAGACGACCGACACCTCGCCGGGCTTGTAGGTCAGTACGTTTGCCATGGTCGATCTCCTTGATCAGCTCGGGGCCCGGGCTACACGCTCACGGTGCCGGTGACGGTGATGTTGTGGATGGCGCCGGCCAGGTCGGCGGTGAACGTCACCCCGGTCAGGTTGCGCGCGGTCTTGTTGGCTGCGCTCACGTCGGCCACCAGCGGGACGAACACGGCGTCGGCTGCCAGCGGCGCCACCAGCCCGTTGCGCACGCCCTGCTCCAGCCGCTTCTGGATGATGGCCTCCACGGACGCGATGCCCTTGTCGGTGAACGCCACCTTCTTCTGGGCGATGAGCAGTGCGATCAGGTCCTCCTGCATCCGCACCCGCAGCCAGTCCAGCCCCCGGGTCACGTCGATGTAGTCCTCACCCGTGGTGCCCCACAGGGTGATGTTCACGCTGGCCTCGGTGATGTAGTAGTTGGCGTCGTTGACCTCTGCGTAGCCGCGCTGCGCAGAGCTCAGGCTGTCCACGGTGATGGAGCTGAGCGTCTTGAAGCACCAGGTCTGGGAGCCCGGGTCGAACGGCAGGCGGTCGCCCAACCAGGCGGCGTCGATGTACTCCGTCGCGGCCAGGCTGTGGTAGATCACCGCCGTGTAGGCGTAGGCGTTGGTCTTGGCCGTGTAGGCGATGCTGGTGGTGTCGCCGGTGGTGATGATCGCCGGGTCGCTGGTGGCGGCGATGAACAGCTTTCGGTTGGTCTCGGCCCAAGCCATGATCAGGAGCTGGTCAGCCTTGTCGCCCACCGCGCGGTCGTCCGCGCAGCACAGCCCGTACCAATCGTCGTCCAGGGTGACGATGGCGCTCAGCGCGTCGTCACTGGCCTCGATGGTGCTCTCGGCTGCGCCCACCGTGAGCAGCGAAGCCTGTGCCACGGGGCGCTGTGCGGAAAAGCCCGCCCCGCCCACAGCATCGATCTGCACGTCGTCGGCCACGTTGGTCGCGCCGACCTCTGTCTCACCGTTGGTGATGGCCAGCGCCAGGCCGTCTGCGATCTCCGTCTGGGTCGCGCTCGCATCCGAGGTGAACGTGTAGGTGCGGGCCGTGCGATTCAGGTCGGTCGCGATGGAGATCGTGTAGTCGGTGAGGTTCACCACCGAGTCCACGGTGACCGTGACCCGAGCGCATTTGCGCTGCCCGATGGCCACCTGCGTGGGCGCCGGGTTCTGGGCGAAGTGATCCACCACCGCGCCGTAGATCGCATCGCTGCTGGGGACGCCGAGCGCGGCCAGGTCCGCGGCATAGGCGCTCTGGCTGATCCACTCGATGCGGTGGAAGTGAGCCGTCTTGCCCAGGATCAGAGCCTTGCCGAAACCAGCGCGCGAGATGTTCGCCGTGGTCTTGCTGATGGTGATGGTGACGATATCGGAGAGGGCCATGATCAGCTCCTATGGTTTGTCTGCCTGGATCGTGTCGGTCTTGCTGCCCGGGTCGTAGGTCCCCACGGCGGTGACGTGCTCGACCAGCGGCACGGTGTCGGTGTACTCGTCGGCGAACACGAACTCGACCTCGAGCCCGGCGCGGTCCTCAAATTCGGTTTCCAGCAACTCGGTCAGGTCGGTCAACGTCCCGATGTCCACCGGCGCGACGCCTGCTGCTGAGAGTGCATCTTTGGTGGCCTCTTTGTTCAGCGCGTTGCTGGCGGCCCGGATATAGTCCATGGCGCCGGCGCCGAAGACCTGGATTGAGGTGGTGATGATGCGGTCACCCCTCATCGCCCGCGATGCGTATGCCGGGGCCCCGGGGTCGGTCAGCGCGCCGGCGTCGTCGAGCCCCACCGTGCGCGGGTTGCCCAGCGAGATGGTCGCGTAGGGTGTCGCCGGCCGGGGCGCAGCCTGCTCAGCCATGATGACCTCGATGGCCAGCTCAGTAACGAGCCAGGTCCGCAGGGCATTCTCGATGGCGGCGGTGGTGATGATCGCCATGGCCTACCGCTCCACCCGCAGCGCCATGGCCTTGTGGTGCCCCAGGCCCAGGGCGTGCCGCCACACCTTCTGGACTTCCCACTGCTCGCCGTTCCAGGTGATCTGGTCCGGCACCAGGCCCGCGCTCTCGTCGCCCTCGGAGAGCTCGGCGTCGGTGTAGATCTTGACGGCGCCCTTGGTGCGGTCGCCCTCGGGCAGGTGCAGCAGGTCCCGCGGCCCGGCCGGCTGCACGCTCGCGGTGATCGGCGCGGTGCTGCTGGATCCCGCCACCCATCGCCCGCTGACGTAGGACCCCGCGGCCCACACCGTGAGGGTGACCGAGGTGAACATCTCCGATGGCATCTGGAGGTTCATCGCGAGCCCTTCGGGGTCATCTTCTCGGAGTGACCCACCACTATCCGAGAGCGCACCGCGGCGCGCATGTACCCCAGCCAGATGAGCGGATTCGTGGTCTTGCCGCCCTGGCTCTTGATGGTGCTGTCGGCCTTCTTTGGCGTGCGCAGCGTGGTGATCTTCTTGCGCACGTCGCTCGCCGCCAGCTCGCCCACCGCGGTCAGCATCGAGATCAGATTGCCCTTGCCCTTGCGCCGCTGCACCTTGGCAGCCACCTGCGCCATCCTGCGGTGGTAGGCGTCCCGCTGCTCGTCTGCGGTGCTCCGCAGAAAGGACCGCTCCTTGATGTGGCCGTCCTTGGTGCCGAACTCGTGCACCGCGCCGATCTGCGCGATGGTGTACTCCTCGCTCTCCGGGTGCGTCTCGCCCTCAAACAGCCCCACGTCGAAGTGGGCGTCGTCGAGCTCATCCACAGCCCGCAGCAGGGCGCGCTCCCCGAGGTCCCGGTCGATGGTGATGGAGTCGGCCTTAAACATCGTCCTCGGTCTCAACGTCCCGGTCGCTGTTGAACTCCATCATGCCCACCTCGAAGGCGGGCTTCACGCGGTCGTCGTCGTCCTCGTCTACCTGCTTGTCGTCATCCGAGATGCCGCCAGCGTATGGCGTCGGAATCATCCCGAGCTGCAGTTGGCGCACCAGCGCAGCGTAAGAATCCCGCCGCTGGCTGTAGCTGATGGAGATGTCGCCGGTCCGCTGGTCGCAGAGCCGGCTGTACTTGGCCAGCAGCGACCGAGCGGCTGCGATGGCCGCCCGGTCTACGCTGCCGGTCGAGGTGAGTAGGTAGTTGATCTCCTCGTCAGAGAGCTGCTCGTCGGTGGAATCAGTGTCCCCGATTTTGAAGCGCACCGCGTCGAGGTCGCTTCCGCTCGGGTCGCTGTAGGTCCACGTCATTCAGCAGCCTCATGACGAGCCCGCGGGCTAGGAGATCACGTCGCGCAGGAAAATCCCGAGGTCGGAGGCGGTCAACTTCTGGTCCCAGTAGATGATGGCCTCGTAGTCGGTCCGGTTGCCCTTGCTCGGCCGGGGCACCTTGCGGACCACGACCTGGCTGCCCTTGGGCGCGTCGGTCGGGGTAGCCCACAAGAAGGTGTAGCCGGCGCTCGGCACGCGCGGGCTGGGGCTCGGGGTGCGGTAGGCCAAGAGGATCGACTTGCCGAAGATCTTGGTCATGTTGGCGGTGCCGCCCTCGGGGCCAGCGTTGTAGATGGCCTGGCCGATCACGACCTCGCCCACGCCGAACAGCCCGGCGAGCATCTGCTGCGTGACCACGGCGCCGTCGCGGGCACCGGTGTACTTGATCCGATCCTGGATCGCAGCGTTGGTCTGCAGGTGGTCCATGATCTCGCCACCCACCACCGCGATGTTCGGCATGAAGCCGGTGTTGTCGAACACCGCGCGCTTGGCCTGGGTGATGGTTTCCACCGGGTCGGCGCCGGTGGCGTCGAGCTGGAGGAACTGGTTGGCGATGGGTCCCGCGGCGACGCCGGCCCAGTCGGTGCCCCATACACCCTGGAGGAAGTAGTTGGCGGCCCAGCTGCGCTCCATCTTGGTGCGGTGCGCCTGCATGAGCTGCTGCACGACCAGCTCCTCGGGGTCGATGGACCCGTCGTCCATGGCGATGTCCTCGGGGGTGAGGAAGTCGCGCAGGCCGTACTTCTGGCAGAAGAACGACTCGTCCGAGAACGATGCGGTGTCGATGGGGGCGGCCTGGCCGGGAGCGACCTCCTGGGCCTCCAGCCGCAGGAGCTCGTTGACCGAGTACTTGCGGTACAGGTCCGACTGCTTCGGCACCGGCGCCATGGGGAACACGCGGCTGGCCACGTAGATCCCGGGGTCCTGCAGGTAGGCCATGCCGACGTTGCTCAGGAGTCCGTCGACGTGTCGGTCTGCCGGGGTGGGTCTGGGCATCTGATATCTCCTTTATCCCGGTGTCCCCGGGGTCAACTCCTGGTGGGGCCCGGGGGTCATCCCCGGGCCCCTGATGTCAACTACTCCACCAGATTCTGGATGTACTGGTAGCTCTGCAGGTGGAAGATCAGCGTCAGCTTGGTGCGGTCGTCGACCTCGATCTTGCAGAACCCGTCGGTCGCCGAGCAGATGATCTCCGCGTTGATGTACTCGGAGGCGGCGGCGGCGGCGGTCGTGAACACCTGCACGGTGTCGTCGTTGTCCGGCGTGGCCGCGTCGGCCCACTTGGCCTCATGCGCGACGGCCTCGGAGTTGACGAACTCCAGCACGCCGAACAGCCGCACGGACTTGGTCACGTCGATGATGTCCTTGACCGCCGTGGCCAGGGCGGTGTTGAGGGCCGCGACGAGATCGAAGTCCTCCCAGGTGGCGTTCACCGCGGCGGTGAAGGCGGCCGTCTCGATGTTGGCGGGGACGCGCTTCATCTCGGACTCTTCGCGGGTGACCGGGGTCTGGTGGTAGACGGGGCTCATTGTTTCTCTCCTTGGTTATCTGTTGAGGCTCGGTGCCTGTTTTCTCTCGTTCGAAGCGACTACAGAGTCGCGGTGTTCTGAACGTAGCTGTACGACTTGAGGTGGAACTTCAGCGTGACCTTGGTCCGGTCATCGACCTCGATCTTGATCTGGCCGCTGGCGTCGGTGATCAGGTCCACGTTGAGGTACTCGCTGGCCGCCGCCGCCGCCATGGTGAAGACGTTGACCGTGTCGTCGTTGTCCGGCGTCTCGCCGTCCGCGTACTTGGCCTCGTGGGCCACCGCCTCGGCGTTGATGAACTCCATGACCCCGCGCAGGTGGACCGACCGACTGGTGACGATGTTGGTCGCCAGCACCGCGTTGAGCGCGGTGATGATGTTGTAGTCCTCCCAGGTCGCGTTGACGGCCGCGGTGAATGCAGCGGTCTCGATGTTGCTCGGCACGCGCAGGGGCTCGGCCGTCAGCAGTGCCTGGCCTCCGAGGCTGAGCAGGACCTCCATCACGTCGCCCGCGCTCGCGGCGGCGATCACCGCGGTGCCCAGCACCTGGGAGTTGTCGGTGGCGGTGACAGCGCGCCCGGTGGCGTCCGACATCACCTTGGCGCCAGCGGCGACCGTGGCACCGGCCAGCACCTTGACGCGACCGCTGAAGGCGACCTCTGCGGCTCTGGACGCGGCGGCCGGCTCGTTCTGGAGCACGCCGATGGACGACGCGCCGGACGTGGCCACCCGCAGCACGGTCTTGGCCGCGGACAGGTAGCAGAACTTGTACTGGTCGCTCGACAGGTCGGCGCCGGCGAGCAGGCTCAGGCACTGGACTTTTTCTTCGACTGCCATGGGGATCTCCTTGGTGGACGCTCAGGGCGCCTACTGGGCCGACGCCTCGCGGGCCAGCTGGGGGTTCTCGCGGCGCACCTGGCGCAGCGCCTGTGCCTTGGTCATGGGCTCGGCCGACTTCTGGACCTTCTCCGCGGCCATCTTCTCCAGCTTGTCGTAGGCGTCGTCACCGTCGCCGCCGCCGCCCAGGCTGGATCCCTTCTCCACGAAGGCCTCGGACTTCGCGACCAGGCCCTGGGTGGCCTTGAGCACCTTCTCCAGGTCCTCGCCGTGGCCAGCGTCGTGCGCCTTCTGCAGCAGGTCGCCGAGCTCGTCGATGGACGCGCCGGGCACCGCGCCGAAGTCCTTCTCTGCCTTGGTCACGTACTCCTTGCGGGCTGCAGACTTCTCCAGCGCCTCGACGCGCTCCTGCGCGGCCTGGGCCGACTTCTGCATGGCCGCCCACTCGGCCTTGAACGCTTCGGGCACCGCGGGCTCGGGCGCCGCCTTCTCCACCAGCGCGGGCAGCTCGGGCATCTCCACCTCGGCCGCCTTGGCCAGGGGCTCCAGCGCGGCGGCCAGGTCCGGCTTGTCGCCGGCCAGCGCCTCGATGGACTTCTTGATCGTGGCACCCAGGTCAGCGAGGCTCTTTTCCGCCTTGGCCTTCCCGTCCTTCAGCGCCGCCAGCTCGTCTGCCGCCAGCTTGTCGGCCGCGGCCTGCTCTTCTTTGGTCATCTGCTGCTCCTTGTCTGGTAGACGCCGGGCCTCGGCCTCGGCCTTCTTCTTGTCTTCGGCTGACAAAGTGGTGGGCGCCGCAGTCTTCTGGAGGATCTTGGCGCGCCTGTTAGCCGGCCGCGGGGTGGGGCTCAGCTCCAGGACGTTGATCTGCTCCAAAAAGGTCGCCATGCCCACATAGGGTGGGAGGCAATCCGATTAAGTGTCAAACCATTCGGAATCGCGGATGTTACTGGATGGGGAGGATTAACCCAGAGCCGCCGATGCGGTCCATGACGGTCTTCACCGTGTCGTTGAGGCGCACGACGCGGGCTCCAGCAGGCCCGGCGCAGACGACAGAACCCCTCGGGCGGTGCATGTCCAGCGCCTCGTTGAAGTGTCGCAACCCGTCCCTGCCGATGGTGTCGATCAGCGTGTCACGGATCTCCCGACCCTTCTTCGCCTGTGCCTGCTCGTCTTTGTAGGCCATGGCAGCGTCGAGGTCCGATTGGCTCCATGTGATCCTCTTCTGCCGCCCGTCGCCCTCTGTCGCAGGGGTCAGGTAGCGCTCACGGACCCAGAACTGCACGGTCTTGATCGACACGTCGATGAGGTCGGCCACCTCGCGGGTGGTGTAGGTCTGCTCGTCCGTCACTGCGGCACCTCGTCGGCGGGCTCCAGGGGCAAGCTCGGGACCTTGAACCTGGCCCCAAAGTAGTTGCAGCCGCGGAGTTGGCAGGCGCACGTCTCGCGGCGCATCCCGAGCTCCATGATGTTGCCGCAGCCCGGGCAGGCGATCTCCGTCACCTTGCCCAGCACCACCGGCTCCTTGTCGGTCTTCTTGCTCATCGGTTTACCTTCGTTGCCATGCCGCCCCAACTGATGCCTCCCCCCATTGCCTTGACCTTCTTCCACAGCGCATTGTCGTGGTAGTGAATCGCGGCCATCCACGAGCCCTCGATCAGCGGCGCGTCCAGCACCTTCCCGTGGAACGTCCCGCCCTTGGCGATGCCCGCCGGCAGGGTGAAGTTCTCCACCACCTTGGCCTCGCCGCTGATGTCCTTGCCGTGGTCGTATCGCACCCCGAGCTGCACCATGTAGCCGTGGCAGGCGTCCTCGATCTCCTCACGGGTGATCTGGTGCCCGTGGGCGTCAACCGTCCCCGGCTCGCTGACCATGTACCAGATGATCTGCTTTTCTGGCTCGGCGCAGAAGACCGGGCACAGGCTCTTGGTCACGTCCCCGAGCTCTTGCTCGGTGGCGTCCCAGTCGGGGTCAGCATTCTCCACCACGTCCCAGAACGCCACCACCGGCTCGGGCGGCTGCGCAGAACTGCGGACAAGCGCCAGGTCGTAGAGGTGGACCGCGCCATCCAGCGGGTTCACGGTCGGCTCGCTCTTGTCCATGGGGTGGCCGGCTCCGTTCACGGGCATCCCCGCCCTGTTCATGGCGGTGGTGGTGATCCCCACCAGGTGCGCGTTGCTCGGTGGCTCGCAGACGGCCAGGCTTGCGACACCAGGTTCGGAGCCCTCGGACATGGCCACGAACCCCTCGCAGATGACCGCCAGGTCCGGGAGGTCTGCCAGGCGGTCGGCCAGGCTGCTCTTGGCCACCGCCGCCTCGGTCAGAGCGCATGGCTGCGGCTCCATGTCGCGCCGCTGGAGCTCCTGCAGCAAGTGGCTGGCGAAGCGGGCGAACGGCGCCTGGTCCTGCTTGCGGCGCCCTGCTTGCTTGTGCCAGGTGGCGAGCTGCTTCCATGCGTCGTTCAACACCTCGTCATTGGCCTGCTGCAGCCCGTCCGGTGTCAGGCTGTCGAGCCCGAGCTTTTCCAGCGGGGTGACCTGCGGGGAGCGCCAGGCAGCGTTGCCGCCGGCGCTGGGGAGAGCCGCGCGGTGAAGATCCTGGTAGAGCGCGGCCGGGAGGTACTCGCGGGCCCGGCGAAGCATCGCCTGGAGATATTCGACTGTCGCCATGCCCCCGAGTCTACAGCCCTGAATCGGGCAGGGTCAAGCGGCGACTTCGCGCCCCTCAGGCCACCGGGCCAGCATGTAGCGGGCCACCGCGTCGGCTGGGCTGCTCACGTTGACGTGCGGGCTCTGGCTGTCGCGCATACACTCTGGCGCGTCCAGCAGCCGCCCGTCCGGGGCGAACCGCTGGCCCAGCATCTTGCCCAGCACCTGACGATAGGGCGCGCCGCATTGCAAGGCGATGCTGGCCATGGTCATGGTGAGGTCGAGCCAGCCGCTGGTGCGCGAGCCGCAGTGGCCGGCCTGACAGAAGACCTCGCCAACGCGGCCGTCCCGGTAGAAGCCCACGGTCACGTAGATGTCCATCTGGCCCTCGTCGTGCAGCAGGCGCAGGTTGGTCACGCAGGATCGGCGCGTCTGCGGCAGGCGCTCACGGGTCATGCTGGCACAACCTCGTCGAGGTCATCTCTGCAAAGGGCGTCGAGCACCCTATCGTCGCCCTCGGCGTAGTCCGACTCTGACACCTCTGCCCGGAAAACTTTTACACCATTGCAAACATGAAAAATGTACTTCTTTCCGATGATGTCGAAGTACTTTTGGACGATGACATCGTGCCCAAGCATAGTGCGGACGAGGTTGGTATATAAATGGTCGGTGTACCTGTCGGGCAGCATTGTCATTGACCTTCCACGTCGGCACATTGGCACTCCTTCGGGGGCTTAGGGAGCGGGCGCCAGTGGGTGACGTTCTCAAGCACGAAGTCTGCACCGACAACATGCCAAATGGACGGGTCTGTGTCTGCATCGTAGTAAGCAACGTGCTGGGACCCGTCGCCGGCAATGACAATGGATAGTTCATCCGGCAGCCGCTCGCCCACCGGGATCCATCCGTCTGGCCGGTCCTTGAGGGCGCGCTGGAGATCTGCAACGATGGACGCCGCCTCCATGTCAAAGTCCGCTTGATCCGATGCGGTCTGCCCAGCAATACGACAGGCGTCGATGCGCGCCACCAGTTCCTCGGGGATGTCCCAGTACCCAGTGCGGCGGTAGAAGTCCAACTGGCAGCTCAGTCGCACGACCTCAGCATCGGCCGCCCGCTCCCCCCTCTTGAGCCGCTCGATCTCCTCGCCCTGCTTGTTGATGGTCCGGCGCTGCTCGTTGACGAGCTTGTTCAGGCTCTCCACCTCAGCGGACGGGCCACAAAAGGACGGAGGCGGTGTCGGCGGCGAGTTGCGCACTATCTGGAACGGGTTCCCGCCGGCGCCGTCCTCCATCGCTGCGACGCGGTCGGTCAGTCTTCCCACGTTCACACCGACGACATCACCCGCCTGCCGCACAGCCCGGACCAACTCCAGCGCCAGGTTTGCAGCGTCAACCGCCTTGTTCGCTTCGGCCACCGCGTAGGTAACGCGGTCCTGGTCGCCCCTCTCGTGCTTGTCGAGCCGGTCGGTCAAGGCGTCAACCCTGTGGCGCGCGTTGGTCACATGCGCGTCGTGGGTCCCTGCCCGCTGCAGCCACCCCTCGATGTCATCCTCGCGTTGCCTGAACCTCCCCTCCAACTGGTCGATCCTGCAGTGAGCTTTGACGATGTGGTCCCCATAGCGATCGCCCGCCGCCGCCAGATCTTCCAGCCGCTTGCTGAGCGCTTCCAGCGCCGCGCTGATGCCGCTCAGGTCGGGCGGCAGAACGGTGGCCACCATCCGCTGCATCTGGGCCTCCAGGTCCACCATCCGCTCGGGGATGTCGGCGATGACTTCCCGCACCATGGTGTCGATCTGCTTCAGATTGTACGGCAGGCTGCGCAGGTCGGAGATGGCACCCTCTGCCTCCGTCATCCTGACCGCCACGTCGAACAGCGACACGGGGTCTTTCCGCTCCAGGTCGCGCGAGTGCTCCAGCGTGTCAGGCACGGCCGAGCACTTGCCGTCCGACTGCTTGAGGTTTGGGTAAGACCACTTCTCGCCGCAGGCCCTGCATCCGGCGCCGTCCTCGCTGTACTCCAGGTCGTGCTTCATGTTCCCTTCTCCTGTTGTGCGGCTGCCCGCCGCCGCTGATAGGCGTCCCGCTTGTGCTTGGCCTCGCGGGCCCGCAGGCACACCTCGTCGTCGCAGATGGTGCGCCTCTTGTTGGCCGCCATGAACTCGACACCGCAGAACTCGCAGGTGACGCGGTGCTGGAGTTGCTGGTGCATGGGGGCGCGCCGGCTCACTTCCACGCCCTCCCGCCCTCGATCACCGCGGCCGCCCGGCGGAAGGCGCGCACCCGCTTGCCGCCGCCGAAGCGCAACACCGCTGCCATCTTGCGCGGCGACTTGGCCAGGTCCCGCTTGTACCTGCGGTAGACCTCCAGCAGGCGTTGCGGTGGCTTCCGTGCCAGCGTCTTGCGGATGCGGACCATGGCCTCGGCCTGGCGCTGCCGCTGGCGTCTGGTGTAGGGCCAGCCCTTGGGGCTCTTGGTGTCAGGCATCGGAGGTCTCCTCGCTGGGGACTATTGCCTGCACTACAAAGTCGAGCCAGCTTTTCCATTTTTCGTGGTTCTTCCTCGTTGATTCCACATGGCGAGAACCTTGGCTGATGGCATCCTTTAGATGTCTGAGATATAGCCTCTCATGCGTTTGGATGTGTTTCAGCAGGCTTTTGGGGACACCTCCAGATACTGCAATCCCGCACATTGGGCAAAATGGTGTCAGTCTCGTCTCTCCACAGCACTTCATCACGGCGCCTCCTCTTGGGTCAGGCCATCTGCGTCCTTCATGCATGAATCGACCCACGAATCGAGATCGGAGAGGCGATACCTAATTACCCCTTTATCGCCGAGCTTCGCATATCGGGGGCCCCTTCCCTTGTGCCGCCATGTCCTGAGTGTTTCCGGCTTCACCTGGAGATAATCGGAAGCCTCTTTTCCTGTTAGCAAGCCAGCAGCCACTGCGTCCCTCCAAAGCCTCCCCCCGGGCCGCGGCGCACCGACCAAGGGAGCCGCGGTTGCCAGGGGTCGGCAGACTGTTCGTTGGGTCGGTCGGTGCTGCGATTATCTTGGCGGGAATCGGGCGGGGTGTCAAGCGACTACTGGTCGACCAGGGATGCTGTGCAACGGCAAGAAGGGTGCGCGAACGCAGGCTCTCCGATGCTCCACGTCTCGTTGATTTCCACGGTCACGTTGTTCATCGGAGCGCAGATCGGACAGGTGGCTTCATCCTCAGAAGTGAGCCAACTTTTCTTCGGCGGCTTGTCCCCCGGCCACGCATCGTCCGCGGTGAGCTGCTCCCACAGCGCCTGCCTCCCGTGGCTCAACGACTGCATGCTCTCGGTCCGGGCGATGTTCCGCGCGCGGTGACGCAGCAGCTTTTGGCGGTACCGCTCCACCTGTTTGTCCGCGCGGGCCGCTGACACCCCGTCAGCCTCCAGCTTCGCCCGCAGCTTGTCCACCGCCTTGGCGTGCGGCTCGGTCAGCCCGATGCTCTGCTTGAGGTCCTTGGCCAGCCGCATGGGGTGCCGCCCGCGGTTGATGCCGTCAGTCAGTGTGGCGCGCAGCGCCCGCATGGAGGTCCCCGTGGTCTGCTTGATCAACTCTCCCATGTGGTCCTTGAGCCACCGCTGGAAGTGCGGCCGGCGCATGTCCAGCACCACCACCTTGCCCAGCTCCTTGGCGGCGATCTTCGCCCCGGCCGCCGCGCCATCCACGATCTTCGGCTCCAGGCTGACACCGATGCCCGCTGTCCCCTGCGCGTTGAGCAGCTGCAGCACCTCGTCAGGGCTGGCCACGTCCAGGACCTGGGCGATCTCCTGGAGCTTCACGCTCCCCTGCAGCGCGCGGATCTCGTCCAGGATGGCCCGGACCATCTCGCGCTCGAGGCGCTCTGCCTCGGTGAAGACGGCCCGCTGCTGCGGCCTGACCCGCTTGGTGATGGCGGCGCGGTGGAAGGCGAAGGCCACCGGCTACTCCTTGGACGCTGCAGGCTGCTTGACCGGCTTGGCGGTGATCATCTTGCGGGCTGCGTCCTCGGCCAGGCCGAGCACATTGACCATAATGGCCACCGCGGCGTCTGGCGACATGGTGCCCTGTTGGACGGCGGTGCTCAGATCCACGATGGCCCCGATCCCGCCGACGGTCTCCAGCAACTTGTTGGTGCGCCCCACGTCCCCGGCCGCAGCATCGCCATCCCCTGCGCCCGCCCCGCCCCCATCTCCAGCGGACGGCTCGTCGTCGTCCATGTGCAGCGGCTCGGGCAGCCCCGCGGCCCGGCGCACATACCGCTCCAGCTCCTCGTCCGGGAACAGCATCATCCCGGCGCTGGCCATCTTCGAGAGGAACTCGCCCAGGGCCCCGAGGTCCCGCTCCTCGATGTCGCCCGGAACGATCTGCGGCAGCGGCCCGGACCAGCCGTTGAGGGCGAACAGCCGCGGCACCTCGACCCGGTTGAACGTGTCGGCGATGCTCGTGGCCCACGCCCCCAGCGCGGTGGCGAAGATCTCGGTCTTGCTACTGGCCAGGGCGAACGAGCCCACCTTCTGCTGGCCCAGCAGCACGAAGTCTGCCAGCACCGTCACCGCGATCATGGTGTTGTAGCGGTCGACCACGCTGCTGGTGTCGATGGTGGTGCGGCCAGAGCTCGACAGCAGTTCGAAGGTGAACATCTCGTTGCCCTGCTCATCGCGCAAGGAAGGGAAGACCACGCCCATCTGCTCATCCAGCCGGACGTTGCGCACCAGCCGCTTGAGCTGGTCCACCATGGCCTTCTCCGCGGCCGATGCGCTGCTGCTCAGATACTCGGCTGGCACCTTGGCCATGGGCATCCCGGTCAAGTTGCGCTCGATCCCGATGGCCTCACATACCTCGATCTTCTTTTTGAAGAACCACGGTTGGTATGCCGACCTCAAAACCGAGCGTCCCTCGGGCGACCCTTTGCGGCTGGTGGTGCGGAACAGGATCAGCCGCTCGGACACTATGTCGACCACCTCGTAGGTCGGCGGCGCCATCTGCACCATGCCCTCGACCTCGCCGTTGTCGCTCAGCATCCAGTTGTAGATCGTGTCTTGGGCCCGGGTTGGAAGCTTGGCCCACCCTATCTTACCGTCTTCGTGCTGGCTCGCCACGGCGGCGCCATGGCCGCGTCGTAGCTTGTAGACCGGGTGCGTCGCTTGCCAGCCGTAGACCAGCATCGAAAGGATCTCAGAGATGACCTCGGACCACGGCCGGTCCAGGTCGTCCATGCACTCCCGGAGGAAGTCAGCGTTGGCCTGGTCCTGCTCGTCATCGCTGGCCGCGTCCACGTCCCACGTCACCTGGCGCAGCAGCATCTCGATGGCGAACAGCACGGCGCCGACCACCGGGTCGTTCTCGCTCATCTCCTGGAAGACCTCGCGCCCGCGCTTGCCCTTGAGCTTCGGGTTGAACTCCTCGTCCAGGATCCCGCCGAAGTGCTTGAGCCCTGTGGCCCCGAGCTCAACGGTGTGGTCCTTGATGGTCTTGGGTCCCCTGGCAGGGGCGGCGGGCTTGCGGGCGGCGGGCTTGCGTGTGGCCATGCCCCAGCCTACAGCGGGTGGGGTGCAGCGGTCAACGTGCTGGCGATGTCAAGCAAAAAAGCCCCGGCTCGCGGCGCGTGAACACCACCGGGGCTTGCGCTGTAGCCGGATTAGGTAGGTCCCGCGCCTGGACCTGCGAAGGGTCCCCAGAGGGGAAGGCGGTGCGCATCCGGCCCTGACGCGTGGTGCCGCCTCGTGCACATGAACACACGTCATGGTGGCTGGCGGTGGGCCGGCTGTCAACTGCTCCAAGGATTGGCCTGGCCCAGGTCCGGGATGACCATGCCGCTCACGCTCGGGGTCTTGCGGCCCAGCATCAGGTCGGTTATTGCCCACACCGCGGCGTCGAGTCTGTCGGGGCTCCTGGCGTTGGTGCTCGCGTCCCACGTTGTCAACTGGTCCTCCAGCGCGGGGAACGCTCCAACAAAGTGGATCCGCCCCTGCTCGCTCAGCGCAGAGACGGGCTCGGCTCGGGTGCGCTTGCCCCGGCTGGCGTGAACCGCCCGGTAGGCCACGCGCGGGTCTACGGTCCTCACGTTGGTTTCCACCAGGTCCCCGCCCTGGTTCACCTCGGCCACGATGCGATCCGCGCCCAGCTTGTGGTACAGCGCCACGGCCTCGGCCGCCCAGCCGTTCGGTGAGTACTTGCCGGAGCGGTCCTCCAGGATGAAGCCGTGTTGCTCGGTGGGCCCGCGGCAGTTGCAGGGGCCGACGCCGGCGGCGATGATGCCGGTCTCGTCGCTCCGGTCCGTGTTGCTCACCGCCGGGTCCACGGCTACCACGATGCGGGTGAGCGCCGGGGCCGCGGCCACGCGGGCGGCCTCGATCATGCCCAGCGTCCACAGCGCGCCCGGCGTGTCCTCCAGCAGCTCGGCCTCTAGCTCCTGCCGCCCCAGGCGGGTGCCCTCGTAGCGGCTGATGATCGACTCGAAGAACGGCCGGGCCAGGTTGTCTCGGTTGTCGTAGGTGGTGCCCTTGGTGGTGACCGTCCGCGGGTCGGCGAGGATCTGGCGCACCACCGGGATGGGGCGCGGCGTGGTGGTGATGCAGCATCGGGGGTTGTCGCCCAAGCGCAGCCCGAACATGAGCATGTCCCATGTCTCCTGGGCCCGCCCCCACGCTGCGAGCTCATCGCAGGCCGCCCAGTGATGCTGGGGCCCGCGCAAGCGGTCGGGCTCCTCCGCGCTGTAGAGCGTCGCGGTGGTGCCGTTGGGCCAGGTGAGCAGCCGCTTGGATGGCTCGAACGCCGGCCGGAAGCTGGGCGGTGACACGGCCAGGATGCCGCTGGCGCCCTCGGTGCTCTCGTGCCCGTAGCTGACCATGGTGTCGCGGGCGTCGGCTGCCGTGGGGGCCACAAGCGCGCCGTGGCTGCCAGGCATGGCGCGGGCCTGGTCGATGGCCCACTCCGAGCCGGTGCGGCTCTTGCCAAACCCGCGGCCGGCCAGCAGGAGCCAAAACGTCCAATCGCTGCGAGGGTCGGCCGCGCCGGGGGTGCCGGGGGCCAGCTGCTCGGGCCGTGCCCAGAAGCGCCAAGCGTGCAGCAGGGCCCGGGCGTCCTCCTGCCCCAGGGCCTTGAGCACCGCGCGGCGCCGGGCCGGCGGGAGCGCGCGCAGGCGGGCCAGGGGGGCGGTCACCCGCTACTCGTGCTGAAGCTCAGGCACCAGCCCCATGCCCGCCAGGCGCTCAAGCGCCACCGCCACGTAGCCCGGGCTGATCTCCATGGCGCAGCAACGACGGCCCTCCTGCTCGGCAGCAACGAGGTGGGCACCGGAGCCGCTGAACAGTTCCAGGGTCAAGCCGCCCGGCGGCGCGCTGTTCCTCACGGGCTTTGCGAAAACCTCCACCGGCTTCTGGGTCGGGTGGTCCTTGGCGACCTGCTTGTCCCTGGTGACGTTCCAGACGTCGACCTGTTTTCGATCACTGTGCCAGTGGTCCGGGCGGCCTCCGATCCCTTTCCATCCGTAGTAACAAAGCTCGAACTGGCTGTGGTACCCGTTCCTCCGCATGACAAAGGACTCTTTGACCCAAACAAGGATGCTCGGCTGCTGGTGCAGGTGGTGGTCAAACAGTTTGAAGTACATCATGGCCTGGCCGCTGCCGCCGAAGATGTAGATCCTGGCGTTGTCGTCCAGCACCTCGCAGGCCAGGGAGAAGCTCACCGGGATCACGGATTGGTTCAGGTCCCCGGAGATGCGGAGCCTGGTATCGCCCGAGGCAGAGCCAAGGGCCACGCCGTAGGGAGGATCTGTGATCAAGCAACACGGGCGCTCTCCGGCAAGCAGTCGCGCCACGTCCTCGCGCTCGGTGCTGTCGCCGCACATCAGGCGGTGCTCGACCTTGAACTCCTCGCCACAGCACTCACACTTCATCGGCTTCCTCCAGGGTGCAGACGAGCCCGAGGCCTTCCATGCGCTCGAGCACGACAGCCACGTACTTCGGGCTGATCTCGATGGCGCAGCAGCGCAGCCCCTCTTGCTCAGCCGCCACCAGCGTCGTTCCCGCGCCGGCGAACGGCTCGTAGACCACCCGCGTGTTTTTGTTGGAGAGCCGCTCCATGAACCGACGCCACACCGACAGCGGCTTTGGGCAGGCGTGACCGAGCCGCTTGTTCTCCTCCGCGTCCTCCTTGCTCATCATGAACTGGAAGCCGTCGGGGTGGCACCCCTCGCCCGCCGACAACTTTGGATCGTCGCCGAACACGAGCAGCGGCTGCCATGCGGTGAAGCCCCATGGCGAGCGCCCGGTCCCAGCCCCATAGAACCAGCAGAGCATCCAGTCGGGCTTTTCGTAGAGCCAGACGTTGTTGATGCCTGAGGTCAGCGCGATGAGGTCGCAGTGCTTTTGGGCCAACGGGAAGAACCCAGCGATCAGCCCCTCGAGGGCGTCCTGGCTGTCGTCGTGGGTGTCGTAGGCGATGTCCGCCCCATATGGTGGGTCGGTCATGCAGAGTTGGGCGCGCGCGCCGTCGAGGGCCCGGGCGACGTCTTCCTCGAGGGTGCTGTCGCCGCAGAGCAGTCGGTGGGCGCGAGGCTCGAAGTCCTCGCCGCAGTGGCTACACTTCATCGCCGACCTTCTGCTCGTGGTTGCAGTGGGGGCAGGTGGCCATCTTGGGGCGGATCACCCAGATCTGGCCCGTCTCGGTGGCCCACTTCTCTTGAAGCTCGGCGGCGCGGTCCACCTGTGGCCCGGGGTCGGCGGGCGGCTCGTGCTTGGCGCCCACCAGCCCCTCCAGCAGCGCGCCCAGGTCCGGCGACTCGGGCCGGGCAATCTCCAGCAGGGCGGCCAGCAGCTCTGGGTCGGCCTCGGCCTGCGCCCCGATGGGGTCGAGGCTCGCCAGCGCCAGGGCCTCTTCGCGCTCGGTGAGGTCCACGACCACCACGGGGAGCTGCTCTGCGTCGCCGCGCTCCAGCGCCAGCTCCAGCCGGAGGTGCCCGTCGATGAGGGTGGGCGTGCTGCCCGCCGGCCAGCCGCGCTCCTCGCTGCGCAGGTTCTCCACCAGCGGGGCGACGAGGCCGACTTCATCGGCCGCGGCCTGCATCGTCTTGCGCTGGGCCTCGGGATGACGCCTCCAGTTTTGCGGATGGGCCGCCAGCTCTCCCGCGGGCCGGCGCTCCAGGCGCACGATGCGGTCCTGCCACGCGCTACTCATCGTCGCCATCCTCCTCCGCCCGCTCCAGCAGGGCGTCCAGCCGGGCCAGGGCGTCCTCGCTCGACACCGCCACCGGGCCGCCGTCCGCCCCGGTGAGCTCCACGCGCCGCTTGCGGCCGTAGCGGTCGGGCCGGCGGCACTCAGCCAGGAACGCCGCGGCGCGCCAGTCCTTCTTGGCGTGGTGCTCGATAAGGGCCACCAGCGCGTCCTCCCCTACGGACTTCGCGCGCGTAAGAGCGTCCAGCAACTCAAAGAACTTCCCTGACTTAGCTTGCCGCCCCTTGGCCATCCAGTTGTAGAACGTGGCCCGGCTGATGCCCGCCACGTCCGCCATGGCGTCGTGGTCCAGCCCGCGCTCGGCGGCAGCGATGAGCCGCCCCTTCACCTCGTCGGTGAGCTTGCTCCGCCGCCCCCCGGGGCTCGGCGGCTTGGGCGGGGCGACCAGCAGCTCGGCGCCAGCCCGCAGGGCCTGCACCCCGCGGGCCGCGCTCGCCTTGTCCGGGTAGGCCACCGACTTGAAGTCGCCCGGCGCCCGCTCCACCTGGACCTGGTAGGTGCCGTCGTCCTGGCGCTGGGGGTCTCCGATGTGGGGGTAGTCGCTCATGCCCTCCGATTCTGGCACGGATAATCATGGTGGCGCAAGGGAATCGGCTGCAGCCAAGCGAGCCAGTGACCGCCGCTTGCGCTCCCTGACCCTGGCTGAGGTGCACAGCGGGTGGTCGCAGTAGAGCCTGGTCCGCAGTTGCCCCACGAACCCCCGGCCACAGAGGACGCAGGTGAGGCGCCGCCAGCGCAGCTCGCCGCGGGCCACTACTTGGCCTCCATCAACACCGCCGGCGCCAGCAGCACCTGCAGCACGTTCGCGGCCACGGCCCGGGCCTGGTCCTCGTCCGCCTCCACCCCGTGGGCGGCGAGCTGGCGCACCAGCAGTGCGGCCATGCCAGGCAGCAGGGCCTGGGCCTCCTGTGATGTCAGTCCGGCGGACGAGAGGCGCCCGTAGCGCCGCAGCAGGACGAGGGCCTCCTCCTCGTTGATCGTCCGGTGGCGCGCCTCGAGGGTGGCCCACCGCGGCTCCTTGTCGGAATCGGCGCGGGTGAGCGTGAGCTCGTGGTGCTCGCGGCCATCGTCGGTACTCTCCAGGGTCCAGTAGTCGCGCCCAGAGGCGGTGTAGTCCGGCTTTGGAATCGTCATGTCGTCCTCCTAAAGCGCCCAGACCAGCTCATGTCGGGCGCGGGTGATGGCCACGTAACGGATGTTGTCCTCCTGCCCCCCCTGGCGGAATGTGTCGGCCAGCAGGAAGGCCCTGTCCCGCTCCAGCCCCTTGGCGCGGTGCACCGAGCTGAGCGTCACCTTGCTGTCGTCGTCACGGTCGGTGAAGAGCTCTTCGAGATGCTCCAGCAGCTCGGCGCAGGTCTTGTGCTCGGCCGCCAGCACGCGCAGGCACTCGCATCGGTCGCGCAGGGTGTCGATCACGTCATCCTCGGCGTCCAGCTTGCGCAGTTTGATCACCTCCTCGTGCTCGTACTGCCCAACCCAGGCCATCAAGCACTTGGTGTCCTCGCACCCGCTGCGATCCACCATGCCCATGAGCTGGCCCATGATGTCCCGCCCCTGAATCGTCGCCGGGATGCTCCTGCGCAGCAGCTCCAGGCAGAGCGGCAGCAGCGGGGCGTTGACACGGCTCAGCACGAAGTCGCCGGGCTCCACCTCGTCGGCCAGGTCCACCGCCTTGGTTTCGCGGACCAGGCCGGGCGGGTTGCCGGCCGCGGCCTCGTAGTCCGGCACTATCTCCCGGGCCTCCTCCACTATCGCCAGGCCGCAACGGTAGGTGCGCGGCAGGGGCAAGGTGGCGGCACCGAGCTCGTCGACCATGCGGTCGAGGAAGTCGCTGTCCGCACCGCGCCAGCCGTAGATGGCCTGCCGGTCGTCGCCCACCGCCACCAGCCGGCCGCCGGGGCGGACCGAGCCGCGGGCCAGGGCGAGCTGGGAGGCGTTCATGTCCTGCGCCTCATCCACGATCACCAGGTCGTGCTGCCAGGGACGGAGGCCGAAACGGTCCGGGAACCAGAGCTGGTCGTCAAAGTCCACCGTGCCGCGGTCCTCCTGGGCCCGGGCCATGGCCTGCTGAGCCAGACTGATCACAACGCCCACCTCGACGCCCTCCACCCGGGCGAAGCGAACGGCCAGCGATCCCATGGTCTTGTCGTCGCCCGGGTCGGTGAGCGTGATCTTGGCCATGGTGGCGAGCTTGGCCACCTTGCCGGGAAGGCCGTCCGTGGTGCACCGCGGGTGGGCCCGCTCATAGGCCTCGGCCAGCTCCCGGGCGATGACCCGCCCCTTCTTGCCGTCGGTGCGGACGCCCTTGCCCCATGCCTTCTTGCAGGTGGCCAGCCCGACCGAGTTGAGGGTCTTGGCCTGGGCCTGGCGCCAGTCCAGCCCGGCATCGCGGAGGCGGGCGTCCAGCTCGCGGGCGTTCTTGACGTTGAAGGCGCAGGTGAGGACCTTCGCCTGTGGGTGGGCGCGGCAGAAGCGGATCACCGCCTCGACCATCGTGACGGTCTTGCCCGTCCCGGCCCGGGCCATGACCACGAGGTCCCGACCCGAGGTCATGATGCCGTTGACGGCGGTGAAGATATCCTCTTGATATTGCGACCATTCCATTGGGGTGCTCCTTTCTGGGTAGCTGATGATGGCTGTCGATTAAAACGGCAAATCGTCGTCGTCCATGGGCGGAGGCGCATCGCGGCGCCCGCCACCGGACCCGCCCTTCTTGTCCAGGAAGATGACGCTGAACGCCACGATCTCCGTGGTGTAACGGTCGTTGCCCTCCTTGTCCTGCCACTTCCGGGTCTGCAGCCGGCCCTCGACGTAGACCAGCGATCCCTTGGACAGATACTCTTTGCAGTTCTCGGCGGTCTTGCCGAAGCATGTGACCCGGTGCCACTCCGTCCGCTGCTCGCCGTCCTTGGGCTTGTAACTCGTGGCAACGCTCAGGCTGGACACCAATGTGCCGCTGGTGGTGGAATTGATCTCCGGGTCCTGGCCCAGATGCCCGATGATCATCACTTTGTTCAGGTTCACTCTAGCCTCCTGCGCTGAGGGTTCATCTCATCTTTGATGGTATACTAATGCCAATGTGCATTTTGTCAACAACTAATACTTGACGAAATAACTTCCATGAGCTAATTCTGTTTCATCAAGGAGGTCCCCAATGAAGATGGTCCGTATTTCAGACGCGCTCGCTGACCGGCTCGATGCCGTGCGAGATCGCATTGCGCAAGAGAACAGCGTCATGTCCGTCACCAGGGAGCAAGCAGCGGGCATGCTCATCGAGGAAGGGATCAAGGCCCGGGAGGACGATGAGCCAAAGGCTGCAGAGGGGTAGATGAAAAACAAAACGACCCAGATCAAGGTCGCGCTCCCAGCAGATATCAACGAAAATCTTGAATGGTTCTGCGGCGCTTACGAGGGGGTGAGGCGCGTCAGGCCATCAAAGGAGCAGGCCATTATCATCGTCCTGTCGCACTTCCTGACGGAGCCCGCATTCGCGGCCTTGGTGCAAGGAGAAATCTGAATGGCAGGATGGATAAAGCTCGACAAGGGGATAATCCACAGCACCGTCTGGCGCGAGCCGGACCACGTTCGGCTGGTCTGGCTCGCCATGCTCATTATGGCAGAATCAGACGGGGTGGTGACGGCCAGCCTGCCGGGACTGGCGGATTCAGCCAGAGTGCCAATCGACAAGTGCAAAGATGCACTAGATCGCCTATCAGATCCGGACGAGTACTCCCGGACTCCGGACAACGAAGGGCGGCGGATCAAACGGGTCGACGACGGCTGGTTTCTGTTCAACTACGATGCCTACCGCAAGACGGACAGGACCGCGACAGAGCGGCAGCGCCGCCGCCGGGCCAGGCTCAAAGACGATGATGTCACGCGTGACACAGGCGTGACAGGGCGTGACAGGGCGTTACATACCGTGACAGGGCGTGATGTCACGGAGCCTCTTTCTTCTTGTGTGCGATCCCCGGAGGGGGGAGCAAGCACTGGTGGTGGTACGGGCGGTAGCGGTGCTGGTGGGACCGCCAGCGGTAGCGCCACCGCCGAGTCAGGCCAGCAGCAGGGCGGTGGTAGCACCACCGCTACTGGTAGCCAGCCACCACGCAGGACTACGCAGTCCGCAGACGGTGGAGGCCAGCACGGAGGTGGTACAGCTACCCCACCCCCCACCACTGCTAGTACCAACCACACGCGCACGCGATCCCAGCAGCCCCTGCTACCGGACACAGACAACGCGCGCACCCGCGATGGCGGTGGTACGGACCTTGATCCCGAAGCCATCAGGCTGGCGCGGGCCTGGGCCACGCAGCACCCGGTGTGGGCGAGCGACGGCGGCCCGGGTGACGCCCAGCTCGCCAAGTGGGCCGACGCCTTCGACAAGCTCAACCGGCTGGACGGCTACTCCTGGGACCGGCTCAAGGCGCTGTGCCGGTACATCTGCGACGACCTCGGGGACGGCGAGAGGTGGCGCGGATGGGCCCAGAACTGCCGGACCCCGCTCAAGCTACGCAAGCGGGACAAGGAAGACTTGCTCTACGCCAAAGTGATCCTCGCCCAGTTGGAGGCGCCGAAGCCGAAGCCGCGGCCGAGTAAGTCGGTGTCCGACTTGACCGTCTGCGACCCAAGCGAGCTGAATCGCCCGCTGGTCGATCAAAGAGGCAAGGGGCCGAAACCGATCTTCGGGAAGAGGTAACAGGAGCGAATCATGAGCTGGAACCCAAGCCCCAAGGTGGCCGACGCCCGCGAGTTGGCGCGCAAGTGGGGATTCAAGCAGGTAATCATCCTCGCGCTGGACCCGGCCGAGGGCAACATGGTGACCGTCACCTACGGCGAGACCAAGCGGCTGTGCTCAGAAGCCGAGCGCCTGGGCACCGCCGCCGAGGAGGCAGTGGTGAGGGCATACCGATGACCTACCAAGCCCAACTCGACTTCGAGCCCCCTGCGGAACACGGCGGGTTTACCTTGCGGCCCTACCAACGCGAATCCCTGGAGGCGGTCAAGGCCGGGCTGAAGGACGGCTTGACGCGGCAGCTCGTGGCGCTCCCGACCGGAACGGGCAAGACAGTGGTGTTTGCTCACCTGCCAGAGGCACTGGGCATCCAGGGCCGGCTGCTTGTGCTGGCCCACCGGCAAGAGCTGCTGGACCAGGCCGCGGACAAGATCCGCCGGTCAAACCCTGGGCTCTCGGTCGGCGTGGAGCAGGCTGACCGTCGCGCCGGCGCCGCCCAGGTGGTGGTGGCCTCGGTGCCCACGCTGCAAGGTAAGCGGCTGGAGGCCCTGCTGCCGGATGACTTCGAGGCGGTGGTATGCGATGAAGCGCATCACGCAGTTGCTAACTCATACCGCAGGATTTTCGAGCACTTCGGCTGCGACAAACCCGGCGGTCGACCGTTAATCGGCTTCACCGCCACACCCAAGCGCGGCGACAACGTCGGCCTGTCGCTGGTCTTCGACTCCATCGCCTACGAGATGGGCATCCGCCAGGCAATTCAGGAGGGTTGGCTGGTCCGGCTGGCCGGCCACCGCGTGACCACTGGCACCGACTTGAGCAACGTACACACCAGGATGGGCGAGTTCGTCCAGGGCGAGCTGGCCGATGCCGTGGACACCGACGAGCGCAACAACCTGGTGGTCGCGTCCTACCAGCGCCTGGTGCCCGGCCGGCGGGCCCTGGCCTTCACGGTCACGGTGGAGCACGCGCGGCGCCTGTCCGAGGCCTTCGCTGGCGCCGGCGTGCCCGCTGCATACATCAGCGGCAAGACGCACAAGGATGAGCGGAAGGCGTTGTTGAAGTCCTTCGCCGCCGGCGAGCTGCGCATCCTGGCCAACTGCGCGGTGCTCACCGAGGGGTTCGACGACCCGGGCGTGGACGCCCTGCTCATGGCCAAGCCGACCAAGTCCAGCTTGCTCTACACCCAGATGGTGGGCCGCGGCACGCGCCTGGCCCCGGGCAAGACCGACCTGCAGGTGATCGACTTCGCGGACAACTCGACCCGGCACTCGCTGGCGAGCGCGGCGACCCTGCTGGGCCTGCCGCCCGAGCTGGACCTCGCCGGCGGTGACGCGGAGGCGGCTCGGGCCCGCATGGATGAGATCGAAGATCAGTACCCCTGGATCAACACCAGCGGCATCCGCTCGCTGGCCGACCTCGAGCTGGTGACGCAGAAGATCGAGTTCTTCCACCAGGGACAGCCGCCTGAGCTGGAGCGGGTGAGCCGGAACACATGGTCGCCGCTGGCCGATGGCGGATACCGGCTGTCGTTGGCGGACCGCTACGCGCTGTTGGTGGAGCCGACCCAGCGCGATACCTGGCGCGTGACCCAGACACAGTTGCAGCAGCAGGGACGGCGGTGGTTCACTAGCCGCACGGCGCTGTGGGAGGTGCCCGGGCGTGACGAGGCGGTGCAGCTGGCCGACCGGCATGTTCTGGCGCAGCACCGGGACTCGGCCGGGTTGGTCAACGCACAGGCGCGGTGGCGGCAGGGCGATGCCAGCGGCAAGCAGAAGGCGTTGCTGAAGAAGTTCGGCATCCCGCACCCGGAGGAGATCACGAAGGGACAGGCGAGCACGATGCTGGATATGTACTTCGCGCGGAGGAGGCGATGAACGCAACAGCCTACCTGGTCGGTGTGATCGCCACCGACGAGACCCCGCCGCGCTACTTGGGGTGCGACATCTTCAGCGAGGCCACGCCCTCGTTTGGTGGGAACAGGTTTCCCTTCACCATTGCCCGTGCGGATGGGGCGAACTTCGGGGAGGCTGTTCAGCTCCTGCGCGAGCAAATAGCCAACGGCCCGTGGCTCACCTGGGCGAAGCCCCTCGACAGGGCCTCGCTGTGACCCCCGGCGGCCCACAGCCCGCCTACCTGTCCGAGGTCAAGCACTGGCCGGAGGACCTGCGCGCGCTGCTGGAGCGCAAGGCGAAGGCCTGCGCTGAACACTTCGGCTGCCCGCTGGTCGAGGCCGAGGCTCACTGCTACGTGCGGTTGATGCTCGGGCGCTACAAGTTGCCTGCGCTGGAGGTGGACGCGGGGCCTGACGGTGAGCCGCCGCGGTGGGCCGGGCGGCTGCCGACGACGGTCACAGTGCGATATGACGCTTGACGGCCGAACGCCACTGGTAGCACTATACAAGAACGCCGGGCGGCAACCCGGCGTTCTCTGACACCGCAGCTGATGGAGGCAGCGACGATGCTCCAAGAAACATATCCCAGGGCTGGCGCATGAGCAAGCAGGGCCGCCCGCCGCCCCACAACCTGGATGCTGAGCGCGCCTGCCTCGGTGCCGTGCTGCTGCGCCAGGAGGTGCTGTCCGATGTGTTGGTGGAGGCGCCGCCGACCGACTTCTACGCGCCAGCCCACCAGGACGTGCTGCGATCCATGCAGCGGCTGGCCGCGGCCGGGCAACCCATCGACCTGCTCACCCTCGAGGTGGACCTGGACGCCCACGATAGGCTCGCCCGGGTCGGCGGCGTGGAATCACTGGCAGAGCTCGCCAGCTCCGTGCCCACCGCGCAGAACGCCGCGTACTACGCCCGCATCGTGCGCGAGTCAGCGCAGAGGCGGGCGGCCATCCGGGCAGCGGCAGACATCGCCGCGGCGGCCTACGCTGGAGAGCTGGGGGCGGATGCAGTGCTCCAGGCGGGCATAGACGCGCTCCAGGGAGCGTTTCGCGGCTCTGGTCCGATCCGCACTATCGCCGAGGTGGTGGGCGAGTTGCGCGGGCAGATCGAGCAGCGCACGGCCATCGCGTGGGGCGAGGCCGAAGAGGGGGCAGAACTGCCCCCCCTGGGCATCCCGTCAGGCATCGCGCAGCTGGATGAGCAGCTCACATTCGGCGGCATTCCGGTGGGCCACCCCTCGCTTCTGGGAGCCGACAGCAGCACCGGCAAGAGCGCGCTGGCCAACCGGTGGGTCCGCACCTGCGCTGAGCGCATCGGCCCCGTGCTGGACTGCACCCTGGAGGACAGCGCAGAGAGCCGCGTCCTGCGGCACGTCGCCGGCGCGACCATGGCCAGTAACACCCACCTGCAGCGCTACGTTGTCCAGCGCCGAGAGGACTGGGACGCGGTGGCAGGCGACCTCGCGACCCTGGAGCGACTGCCCATCCACTATCTGGAGGACATCCCCGAGGACGTGGGCGCCCTGTGCCATCAGGCCCAGCGGGTGATCCAGCGCGAGGGCTGCCGGCTGTGGGTGATCGACTACGCGCAGCTCGTCCCCAGCGGGCTACAGCGCAGCGGGCCCTACGAGGACAGCTCGGCGATCATGAAGGCGATCAACGCCACGGCCCGCAAGCTCAAGGACTGCGCCACGCTGGTGGTCTCGCAGTTCTCCCAGCGCAAGGATGCCGAGGTGTCACCGGGGCTGCGCGACTTCTTCGGGGCGGCAGAGGTGAGCCAGAAGGCGCATACCGCCATCGCACTGTGGCGGCCAAAGAAGGGCAAGGGCAGCAGCGGCACGGAGATGCCAGCCGTTTGGTGCGACGTGCTCAAGCAGAAGAATGGTCCCGTGGGCGGATTTGCCGTGGGCTGGCACGCCAGGAGCGCGGCGTTCTTCGACTGCGGGGACGAGGCGTTCCGCGAGCTGCTGCGCCGCGAGGGCTGGCGCCATGACAAGATCACTACCCTCGCGGATGACTACGCCGCGGCGGTGAAGGGAGGATCAGACCGATGAAACACGACCCTGATATTGACAGCACGGTGATCGTCCAGCGCATGCGCAGGCTTCGCAGCGAACACGAGGCTCACATGGCCGACCCGAAGCGGCACACCTTCCACCCGCGGCCGCAGAACCCCGCGGAGTGCTGGACTTGCGGGCGGGATGATGCCGCGCACCGGCAGCGGTTGCCGTTGCTGCGGCGGGTGCTTCGTTGGCTGGTGGGAGGGTGACGATGGGCGCCCAGAAGACGATTCCCGGCATCCGGCCAAGTTGGCGTGAGGCGGTGCGGGCGCTGGGCCGCAAAGAGGCACAGCTCATGCTCAGCGGCGCCCACCGATTGGCATGGCTGCGCGAGATGGGTTACAGCGTTGTCGATGGAGACGGCGTGGCCAAGGCTTCACACGCTGCTGTGCGCGCCCGTCTCAGCGACTTCTTTCCGACCCCGCCAGACGTGCTTGACGCGCTGCTGGACAGCCGCTTCCCGCCGCCGCCCGGGCCGGTGCTGGACCCCTGCGCGGGCGATGGTGCGATCCTGCGCCGGCTGCGTGAGCGAGGCTGGGCACTGCACGATCTGTTCGCCTGTGAGGTGCGGGGGGAAGAGGCGCCCGGCCTGCGCGCCCTGGCAGAGTTCGTGGCGGTGGGCGACTGGCACGAGGCGCTCAAGGCGTGGCCCTTCCCCGTACCGCTGCCGTGCCCGGAGTGCAGCGATAGCGGCACCGATCCTTGCGGGTGTTGCGGGAGGATGGTGCAGTTTGAGGGGCGGCCGATGCACTCGTGGTGGCGCGGCTGGCCGGCCAGCACGGTAATCACGAATGTTCCCTACGGAGACTGTCCCGCCTTCCCGTTGGCGTGCCTCAGCCCGGACCTACCTGGCGCACTGCGGTACCTGGCACTCCTGATGCCCATCGAGGAGTTGGCCGGCGTTCGGCGCATCGCTGACTTCCTACAGCAACACCCACCGACTGCGCTTGTCCCGCTAATGTGGCGGCCGTTCACCAACGTCCGCGGCGTGGCTTGGTACATCTGGGAGCGCGACAGCGCACCCCTCAACATCGATTGGAGGTAAATCATGTTTGGAAAGCAATACCCGGCCCGCATCGAAAGGGCCATGCTCAACATCATCCGCGTCAAGAAGGAGGAGCGCCGCGCCGTCTCGGCCGTGCTCGCCTACGACTTCACCGATGGTTTGGCCGATGCCATCGGCGGCGATGCTTCGGCCCTGCAGGAGATGCTCGGGCGCGGCGGTGAGATGCCATCGAAGTTGGCCGGCTGTCGGCTGCACCTCGACACCAAGACGGTGGCGGTGACCATGGTGGCGGCCGACAACAGCGGCGACTCAATCTCGGTGGACAACACCTCGTCGATCACCGCGCGGGCCATGGCCCCAACCGCCGAGGGCGCGATGAGCCCCTCGCTGCTGGTCAAGATCACATGGCCTCTCGACGATGAGGGCTTGGATGTGGACTTTCTGCGGCGGCACCTCAGCGAGCAAGTCGGGGTGCGCATGGACCGCAAGCAGTCCGAGCTGAACTTCGACGGCGACGGCGACGGCGACGAGGAGTAGCCAGTGGACCACGTGATCACCTTCACCGCCATCGGTATCCCGCGGCCAAAGGGCAACCTTGTGGGCATCCGGGTGGGCAACCGCTGCGCAGTCACAGAGGCAGCGAAGCACTCCAAACTGCTCAAGCCGTGGATGGCTGAGCTTCGACGCGCCGCGTTCCCGCACCTGCGCGGCGAGCCGATGACGGGCCCACTGGAGGTGGACGTGGAGTTTCGCTTCCCGCGGCCAGCCAACCCCATCTGCGAGAGCCATCCGCTCGGCACCGAGGCCGACGTGGACAAGCTCCAGCGCGCGGTTGGAGATGCACTACAGCGCACTATCCGCAAGGGGAGACTAGTATTCGCCGGACTGTGGAAAGACGATAAGCAAATCGTGACGTGGATAGCGCGGAAGCGGTTCGGCTCTCCAGGAGCCACCATAACGGTCCGGCCGTTGGGGCCGGAGCCGGAACAACTCAACATGTACAAGGAGACAGCATGACCGAAGACAATAGCGAGATGTTCGCGATCAAAAAGGAAATCACTATTCGTCTGCTGGAGGGCGATATTGTCGTTCTGCTGGTGGACGGCCAGCGCGAGATCCCCGCGGACATCGCCGCCGCGCAGCACCGCGTGGGCGAGATCTTGGGTCTGCAGGAGAGCAAGCGCGAGCGCAAGCAACGCAACATTCTCAGCGATGCCGAGGCCGCTGAGCGGGTCCAGGAGCTCTATGCGCCGGGCTCGGAGATCACCGTGGCGATGCTGAGCAGCCTGCCGGGCTACGGAGAGCATCGCGCTACCGGCCTGATGGGCAAGCTCATTGACCGGGGAGTGGTTGTGCAGGAGCGCAACGGCGCGTTCTTCATGGCCGGCGGGGACGAGGAAAACCCGCCCGTCGATTAATTACTCTTGACTCGCGCTGGTGCTCTCGCTACCATCATCATCAGAGCAGGGGAAAGCTCAGACAACAAAATTCGATTCCTCCCCCGGCCTTGCGGTGCGCCCTCCCCCTGCTCCCCGCTCGGCCGGTGGGAGGTCTTTTGGAGCAGGGGAAAATGCACATTGACCGAGTTTACGTGCGGGCCATTCAGGCGGCCCGCGAGATCGAGATCCTCAGCGCCGGCCACGACGTGGTCGAGCTGGCGGGGCCCAACGAGAGCGGCAAGACGACCACGCTGGACGCGGTGGTTTACGCGCTCTGCGGCGCTGCGGGGGTCAACCCGGACGCGCTGCGCCACGGGGAGACTGACGGCGAGGTGACCGTGGAGGTGGGCGAGCTGGTCGTCACCCGCCGCTTCGCCGGCCCCGGCAAGGGCCGCCTGACCATCAAGCCGGCCGGCGGCCAGCGGGACCTGGATGCGCTGTACAGTTCGTTCAGCTTCGCGCCGCTGGACATCGCCACGCGGCGCCCGGGCGAGACGGCCGCGGCCTTCCGCCGGCGGGTGGTGGACGCCCTGACCGGGCTGGCCGGGCCGGACTTCGCCGCCTCCCTGGCCCGGGCCGACGCGCGCATCGCCGACGCCGAGGCCATCCGCCGGGACGCCAAGCGGGACCTGGCCCGGGGGGGCAAGCTGGTGGCGCCGACCGAGGTGGCCCGGGTGGACACCGCCGCGGTGGAGCAGCAGCTCAAAGATGCAGAGGCCCACAACGACGCGGAGCGGGCGCGCCACGACGGCGAGCGCGCGGCGCTGGTCAAGGCTGACCAGGAGCGCCAGCGGCTGGAGGGGGACGTGGAGCGGGCGGCCGCGGCGCTGGACCGCGCCAAGCTGGCGATGGCCGCCGCGCTGGGTGAGTGCAATGAGGCCGAGGCTGCTGTCGGTGTCGCCTACGGCCACGCCATGGAGCCCGACTGCAGCACCGACCACAAGGACATGCGCGTTCGCTGGACCAGGGTGTCGGAGACCGCCTCGCTGGCGAAGAGCGCGCACAGCCACGCGGATCAGGCCGACATCAACCTCGGCCAGGCCGACGGAGACCACTGCGACGCCGTCGCCGCGCTGGAGGCCCTGCCGCCCCTGCCGGACGTGACCCCGCCGGACCTGCGCGACACCGAGGACCTGCGCGGCCAGCTCATCGAGGCCGGCCGCACCAACGAGGCCGCTGGCGCGTGGGAGACCTACCAGACCGCCCTGCAGGAGCGCGCCGACCTGGCCCGGACCGCGGGCGATGCTGAGGCCGAGCTGGAGGCCGCGCGCGGAGCGCGGGTCAACGTGCTGGCCAGCGCGGAGCTGCCGCTGCCGGGCATCACCTGGGACGAGGAGGCGGTGTACCTCGACGGCGTGGCCTGGGAAAAGCTGAGCACCGGGCGCCGCTGGCGGGCCGCGGTGGACCTGGCCATCGCTGCCAACGAGCGCGCGGGCCGGGCTCTGCGGGTGCTGTTCATCCGCGAGGGCTCGTTGATCGACCGCAAGAACTTCGCGGAGATCACCGAGGCCGCCCGGAGCAAGGGTTATCAGGTGTGGGTGGAGAGCGTCAGCGCGCACACCGACACCGCGTTTGAAATCGAGGAGGGCCGGGTGGTTTCGACGCCCGAGCCGTTCTAGGAGGAGACCATGGCAGAGCACAAAGAGGCGACGTTCGACGGCGAGCAGGTGGTGGTGGACGGCGTGAGCGCCGAAGAAAAGACACTGCTGGATGAGGTCGTGCGGGAGACCAAGCTGCGGGGCGATCCGGTCTACGCCCGCATGACCGGCGACGACCCACTGGCTGACGTCTGGCGGCTGGGCAAGTTGATTGCCGAGTCGGGCCTGTTCGGGGTCAACAACCCCGCGCAGGCCGCGGTCCTGGCCCTGGAGGCGTACCACCAGCAGCGGCCCGTGACCGAGCTGGCCCGCCGCTACCACGTCATCGAGGGGCGGCTCTCGATGCGCGCCGACGCGATGCAGGCGGAGTTCCAGGCCGACAAGGGGCGGGTCCGCTGGCTGGAGAGCACCGGGGCGGTGTGCCGCGCCGAGTTCTCCCACCCGGACTTCGCGCCCGAACCGGTGGAGGTCGAGGTGACCTTCGCCGAGATGGATCGGGTCGGTATCACCAAGGGCAAGAGCGGCCTCAAGAAAAACTGGCGGCAATTCCCCCGCCAGATGCTCAGGGCCCGGGCCATCTCCGAGGGCGTGCGCATGGTCCACCCGGGCATCGTCGTGGGTGTCTACTCGCCCGAGGAGGTGTCGGACTTCGACCTCCGAGAGGTGCCGCTGGAGACGCCGCCGGCGCGGCCGGCCGTGAACCGGGGGGCGCAGCGTGACACCAATCCGGCCAGCAAACCCGCGCCGCGGCAGGAGCAGGAGCAGGAGCAAGAGCGGCGGCAGAGCAGGGACCGCGCCCCCGAGCCGCAGGAGGAGCGGGAACGGCAGGAGCCCGCACAGGCATCCGAGGTCCTGCCCGTCTGGATCACCAAGGCCATGAGAGCCCTCAAGCCCCTGGGCGTGCTGCGCGAGGACCTGGAGGGCGACGGTGGCCGCGGCCTGGCGCTGCCGGCCACCGCATGGGACGAGGGCGAGCACAAGCCGCTGGTGATGGCCATCTACCGCGAGCTGATGGCAGTGGCCCCCGGCGAGCGGCCCAAGCTGGTGCGCGAGCTGTTCGAGCTCGGCGCGGGCGCGGAGGGCTGAGCGATGGAGTACAGGACCGCCACAATCGACACCGGCTTTCTCACCCGCCGCGCCTTCTCGGCCAGCGGCCCAGCCGCCGCCATCGGCGCGTCCGTCGCTCTCTACTGCCGCCTGGTGCGGGACTTCGGCGCCGCGCAGGTGGTCTTCGCGTTGGAGGCCCAGGACGAGCAGAAGGGGGTCTTCCGCCGCAACATCGCGCCGGACTACAAGGGCAAGCGCAAGCCGCCGCCCGCCGAGTACCTGGCCACCCTTGCCGAGCTGCGCGAGCACTTGCCGCTGTTGGGCGCCTGGCAGGCGTGGAGCGAGGCCGAGGCAGACGACGTGGCCTACACCATCAGCCGCGAGTGGCCCGGGCCCCACCTTCTGTGGAGTGCTGACAAGGACTGGTTGCAGTTCCTCGACGACGGTGTTGACCTGCTGCGCCCGGACTGCTCCCAGCGCCCGCGCGATGTGCCACCAGAGGAGTGGCGCCGGCCCGGGGACGCGCTCATCACCGCCCGGACCTGCCAAGAGCTGACGGGGCTCACCCCCTCCGGATGGTACGAGTTGCTGTGCCTGGCCGGCGACCCGGTGGACGGCATCCCGGGCCTGCCGCGGGTGGGCAAGGGCCGGGCCGAGACCATCCACGGCGCGGCCCCCACGCTGGTGCGCGACCTGCTAGCAGCGGCCGGCGACCGCGGCCCGGTCCCCGACGACGAGGCCATGCGCCAGCGCGCCCTGGTGGCCGCCACGGCTCCCGAGCAGGCGCAGTGGGTGGAGGTGGCCATCCGCGAGATCGACGCCCTACGCGTCAGCGCAGCCCTCGTGCAGCCCTACCGCGTGGAGCTCCAGCTGGAGCCGCCCGTCGAGGGTGGGCTGGAGGACCTGCGCAGCTGGCTGGAGGGGCACGACCTGGGGGCGATGTTCGAGCAGGTGGCCCAGCTCATTCCGGACGCCGACGACGTGGCCGCCCCTGCGGCGCAGGTAGTGGACGATGACGACATTCCGTTTTGACATACCCGCCCCGCTCCGAATATACATCTATTTTACACATTGGTAGTTTTTACTATTGACGATGCTAGCGATGATGCTACTATCTAAATATGAACAGCGAAACAAACAACCCGGGAGCGAACATGGACAACATCAACAAGATCATCGAGTCGGTACGACGCGCCAGCCCCCTCCGCTGGGAGACCCCGGTCGAGACCGCCCGCCAGGTCATGCTCGCCAAGACCCTCGGCAACAAGACCATCGACACCATCTGCGACATCTGGGGCCTGAGCATCGGGCACGCCACCCGCCTGGTGCAGGAGATCAAGGCCCAGCGACAGGCCGACCGCAGCGCGGGTCAGAGCACCGCCGACGCCAGGGCCGACCGCATCCTCAACATCCGCAACAGCAGCGGGCGCGCCACCCCGCGCCGCTAACCAACCAACAAGGAGCAGGGGCATGACCATCCATATCAGCCACAGCAACGGCCGCACCGAGAGCCACGACACCGCGCAGGAGGCGTGGGCCAGCATCATGGTCAACTACCCCGAGGCCTACGTGATGCGCGAGTCCGGGCAGGAGGAGTTCGCCGACGCCGAGGACCTTGAGATGCTGACGGTCGCCGGCTTCGGTCTGGTCGAGGACAGGGCCCTCGTCTGGGAGGACGAGGACGCCAGCGAGGATGACGACGGATCGGGAGCCGTGGCCAGCATCACGATGGAGGATTAGACATGCAATACCGAGACGAACCCCAAAAGGTCGACGGCGCCCGCTGCTGGGTCCTGCCCAGCAAGGACGGCTGGGACCGCACCCTGTGGCAGCACGAGAGCGGGAGCCTTGCGCTCTATGAAGTGCGCCACCGGCACACGGACCTAACCACGGCGCAGTTCGACGCCCTTCTGGCCGAGCTGCCAGACAGCTGCAAGCGCCCAGGGCAATTCTGATGATCGCCCTCAACGTCAAGGTCCCCGCAGCATTGGACCTGCGGATGCGGGCCTACCTGCGCAAGCGCGACGGGGGCCTACGCCACGGGGCCATCCGCGATGCGGTGGAGACGGCGATCCAGCACTGGCTGGACACCGTGGACGGGACCGCCATCAGCCTGCCCGAGCGGCTGCGGTCGACCCAGCTGGAGCGGGACCAACTGCGGGCCACGCTGGATGAGGTGGGGCGGCTGCTGGGAGGTGGGCGATGACCCGCGCACTAGAACACCTGATAACCACCACCGCGGCGCTATACCGCCCGCGCTGGCACCGCACCGCTGACCGGCTGCCCGAGGTGGGGCAGGTTGTTGTAGCCCGCTGGCCGACAGGGCACCACCCGCTGGTGGCCCGCCGCGACGAGGACTGCTGGTGGACGTGGCAGAGCTGCGTGTGCGGCTCCAAGTGGACCTCACGCAACGACCCCGCGGCGTGGTGCGAGTTGCCATGACCATCTGCATCTGCCCGGGCTGCGGCCGCACGGGCCCCCGAGCCGACTTCATCGGCTCCTACGGCGAGCCCGTCTGTACCTGTGGGTACGAGTTGGTCCACGAGGTGTGGCCCACCCTGGCCGAGATGATGGCCGAGGACGACGAGTGGGATGGCGTCCGCATGGGCGCGTTCCTGCGGGCGTGCGGAAAAAAGACACCCGAGCCGAACACAGTAGACGGCAGCGCCGTGACCTGGCAGCTCCCCGACGGCTGCCAGCTCCGCTACCACACATGCCTGCGCTATCCAGCGGTGACGCGCCGCTGGACGCTCTGGAGCGGCGATGACGGGGAGCACCTGCGCATCCCCTGCAGCGTGGCCCGGGCGATACTGGTCGGCGTGGGTGCTGGCCCGGAGGTGACCGAATGAACAACCAAGACCGAGAAAGGATGGCGAGGCTGTACAGCGTATTGGCAAATCTCCCGTGGCCGAACCGCGGTAGGACTATCGGCCCTGCGGACTTGTCCAGATTCTTTTCCAACATGGAGGACCTGACACCGATGCTCATGCAAACGGTGATGTCAATCTCCAGGTGTGACAGCGCCAGCGAAGACCCCGATGCGGAACTTGACGATCTCGAACGCGAGTTGTCAGCGAGGAGGAAGCCATGATCGTTGACGAACAACACGCCGCCCTGCACAGCGCGGCGCAGCACGTTTGCCTGAACGTCGAGCCGGACCTGTACAGGGGCCTCCCCGTGTTGGTCCGCGCCACCCTGGCCCGCCTGGCGGTGGTCTGCGGCTGCACCCACTTGACGTGGTGGTCGGCCGACGCCTGCGCGTTGGACGACCGCGAACCCACCCCGCTCCACCAGCGCAAGCAGGGGCCGGCCCCGGACGGGCTGTGCTCCGAGTGCCGCCGGGCCTGGGAGACGGGTGCCAACGCCTGCCGCTGCTCGGAGTGCGGGCAGTGCGGGATGTGCCACCAAACATGCGCCTGCGTCGAGGCGCGGAGGGACGACCGATGAAAGTAGGAGATGCCAACGCCATGCGCCTGTGCCTGTGCTGCGGCCGTGAGGGTGCAGGTCTGTACCGGCTGAGGGACGGCCGCGCGGTCCGCGTGTGCCGCCAGTGCGCTTGGAGCTGCGACGGCTGCCAGGCCTGGCTCAACGGTGCTCGGGAGCGCAAGCCCATCGGCCGGGAGGCTGAGTACCAGGAGGTGAAGTCATGAGCGACCCAACGAAAAGAGACAGATTCGACCTGTCGGTGCTCGCGGATTCAAGCCGCGGGCATGACGCCGCCATAGCCGTGAGCCGGCTGCGGTCCTCGCTCGATTCATGGGCGCGGACGGTCACCGAGTTGACCCGCGAGAAGTACACCGCGGAAGCCGAGATCGAGGAGTGGAAGCTCGCCTCTGGCCTGGAGCGCGGCGGCGACCCGGACGGCGTGACCCCGGCGGCGATGCAGCAGTATTGGGAGGAACAGGAGCGGCAGCTTTCTCTGTGCCGGGAGGCGCTGCGGGGGCTGCTGGGGATGGTGGACGAGACAATTTACAGCACAGATTCAAACCGCGAGGATCGAGTCGAGGGCGCCTGCGTCATCGGCCTGGCCCGCGAACTACTGGAGGACGGAAAATGAACGACGAAGACCCACGCCCCGCCGACTACTCAATCGGCGCTACAGCATGGTGGGGTGGACCACCGTTCGCCACGCACGGCCCGGTGGAAGCCATCCTGTGCCTGCTGGAGCGAGAGGAAATATCGCGGCGCAAGGCGCTTGAGGCCATGGCTGCGCTGTACGCCGGCCATCGGCCCACGTTGCCGCTGGACAAGGTGGTGTGGGGCGAGGATGCGTATGTGTTAATCCCCGGATATGGAGAGCGAAAATGATCCGAAAAGTACACGACTGGAGCGAGCAAGACGAGGCCCTGCTGTGTGACGCGGTGCTGGCCCTGGAGCCGCTGCGCGAGGGGTACGAGGAGCGGGGCATCCCCGCGGCGCAGTACTGGTCGGCTGTGGCCGGACGCATCGCCCCTGCGGTCTGCGTCACGGGCAAGGCGTGCCGTGAGCGGTGGGCGACCATCGAAGCCCGCCGGAAGGAGCAGCAGCCCAAGGGCGAGCACGACGCATGGGCCGACGTGGCTCAGCGCGTGGAGAAGTACGAGCGCGACTTGGGCGAGGCCACCTACGACGTGGCGGC
>Ga0210003_1000376_pt1 | contig 40274 bp, 42 predicted proteins | sample LantaG_FD_182804 | JGI IMG/M metagenome (GOLD analysis project Ga0210003, IMG submission 182804) | Deep subsurface microbial communities from Baltic Sea to uncover new lineages of life (NeLLi) - Landsort_02402 metaG (SPAdes) (version 2) | ecosystem: Environmental > Aquatic > Marine > Oceanic >...
ATTTCCTGGATAGAAGAGGCATCAAAGGCATTGGAGCAAGAACCGATCAGATTGGAATTCTTAGAGGAAGCACTGGTTGCTTAAAGGGATTGACTGATATGATAAGAGGGGTTAGGATATGACCAAGAGAATTTCCACCAGTTATGGGACGCAGCCTCAATGTGAAGAAGACCTTTTTGCTGAAGCTGATGATAAGACTAACTTCAATCTGACTTATTGGATCAACCCGGACCGAAGTGAGCTTTTCTTTGCCAGGAAAGTCATTCTTGTGGAAGGAGCAACCGACAAGACAATAATCCCTTACCTGGCGAACGAAATCGGGGTTTTCAGGTACGACTATACAATCATCGAGTGTGGTTCCAAGTCTGCAATGCCAAGTTACTTGCTCTTGTTGAATCGCTTCTCAATTCCATACGTAGCAGTGTATGACCTTGACCACCAAGCAAATAAGGCGCCAAATGCTTTGGCTACCGCGGATAAGGATTCTGCGAGGATAGAAGGAATGGTAGATAAGTCTCTGGGGTTAACGGTGCTACTGATTAACAACATTGAAGAAGAGATCGGAATGCTTGGGCTGTCGGAGAGGAGCAAGCCTTTTTTGGCAATATCTCATGTGAAGAACCCCAGGTTTGTACTTACAGAGCAGCTTGACCAAAAACTGCGGCTAATATACCGGTAAGTGATATCGATCTAACAAGGGGATTCACGAAGTAACATTCTGACGAAATGTGCAATGTACGTAGACGGGGAAACGGAGCAGAGTCGAACGCCACCTGAAACAATAATAGGTTTTCTTAGCAAGACTTTTTCCACAACTGTTAAATAAATTTACTAAGCCTGGGGTGGACCCCATCATTAGGACAGGATAGAGGCTATGTTAAGAGACGGTCCTGCTGCCCTCAGAGGGTCCACCTCATAGATTGAATAAAGCTTTGCGGGAACTTATCACAAAATAGTATTTCGTGACCTCTGCACAAAGTAGCGAATTGGTCAATGCTGGGCGTTTGGTGTTCCTGGTTGCTGCCGAAGAATGGCCGGTGTAAAATGCAGAGTGCAGAAAGAGTTTTCGAATCCTGCACGGGAAAAGTGGTTAGGTCTAATTTGGAATCTGAAGGGGGGCCTGTTTCAGTGTCAAACGTTATGGTGGAAAGACGATGAGGGGAGTAGCCCATCCTTAGGAGGACTAAGTGAACTGGTTCGAACGGTATGGTATCCCTGGTGCATATTTCATTGGCCTTATGGCAGGCTGGGTATATGCTTTTTACCCCAATCTGTTAAACCATCACACATGGCCGGATTCTCAATGGCTACTCGGTTTAGCAGCCATAACCCTCCTCCCTATCGGATATGTCATATCAGTTTTCAGTCAGGTCGTGTATCTGAACTGGAGACGTTGCTTCGCAAGATGGTCTAGCCTACGGGGATTGCTCGGCTTTCACGGAACAGCGACGGATAGGTTCAGAGTTCCAGATTCCAAACTGAGTCAAGACGAGAAGGACGAGGCAATTATTGAAGCTCGCACCCTTCTTCTTACCGCATCGAGAAATGGCCCACTCACCGTTGTTACTCACCGCTACATAAGAGACTGGATCGCGAGGCGAATGGATGTTGTCGCCATAAATCAATCGGTCATTTGGGCCACTGTTTTCGCAATCATCATTGCCTTTTTTGTCTTCCGTTGGTTTCCCTCTAGTATCGCGCAAGCTATCCCATTGGTCATAAGCTTTATTGTAATAATAGTGATGACTTGCAGCGTCTGGGTATTGAGGAGGCAAGTTGTTGAAGTTATCGCTGGAATATACCGGACGTATAGGTCAGACGACTGTTGAGAATTCGCGATACGCGAACCTCGTTAACCCGGGGAGCCCGTTCATCTACCGGCATCATGAATCAACAATTGGGCGAATTGTTACTCAGTAGCGATCGCCGTGTTTTAGCGGACTGCTACGCCCTATCTATCAACCACATTGACGCCAGCCGCACAGAAGCCTAATGTTATTATATGTAGGAGATGGAAAATCCCGTCTAACACATGTTTGACACTTGGAGGAGGTCGATACTATACTTCATGCCGATACGGAGTCAAGAACATCGTACAAGAGGGGGGATATCTTCAATGAAAAAAGTACTCATCATATACCATTCCCAGAGTGGCAACACTGAGGCCATGGCCAGAGCAGTGTCCGAAGGCGCCAATGCCGCAGGCGCCACGGTTGTCCTGAAGAGGGCTGTAGATGCCAACGCCGAGGATATACTAGACTGCGACATTGTGGCTATCGGCACGCCTAGCTACTTCGGCTACATGGCAGGACTGGTTAAGGACTTCTTTGACCGTACCTGGGCTACCATCCGGGACAAGGTGGGAAACAAGCCCTATGTGACCTTCGGCAGCAAGGGTGGCGGGGGGGCACAAGCCCTGGATAGTGTGGAGAGGGTCTGTGATGGCCTTAAAATGAGCAAAGCCTTTGAAGGCGTCCTTGCCACCCGTAAGCCAACCGAAGAAGCCCTAGCTGAGTGCAGGGAGCTAGGCAAAAAGCTAGCCCAGCCAGAAAAGATAGAGAAGCCACAGAGGATAGAGGAACCACGACTGTAATGCAGATGGTTGCCTTATGATAACAACAGGAGCTTAATTATACTGCGCAAAGCGAGCACGCAGCAGCTACTTTATTCACGAGATAACAATTGTCCAGAATGTGACCTAGGAGTTCTAGCTATTTGGGCACGCCCTATATAGACAACGAAGCCTAACCTTGACCAATCAAATTGTGGGTAGGCTATAATTAAAGATAGCCTTAGGAAATTGAATCTTTCCTGCGGTGCATGATTACTTTCTATGAACAAGAAGATTGATACAAAATTAATGTTACGGACCATTACGGACTGGGGTAAAGTCCTGATATTACTGTTGGACGAAGCGGCAGTAATAGTAGTTATTCTACTGATATTACATTTTCTGGGGATACAAATTTCTTTGCCGCTTATGATTGGTGGAGGGATAATAGTCGGTATCTTTGTTCTTATAATACATATCGCGGTGATACCCAGTTTCCACAGGAAGCAGGTTACCGGCCGAGAAGGAATGATAGGTGAACAAGGCAGAGTTGTGGAACCACTGAATCCGGTAGGAGCTATCACTGTTAAGGGAGAGTACTGGAGTGCCAAATCTGTTGATGACAGCATAGAGGCTGATGAAAATGTAGAAATCGTCGGACTGGAAGGATTGACATTAAGGGTTAAGCGTAAAGGCCGTTAGTTTAAAAGTAGCACTATAGATAGAAGGAGGATGAGATGTCTGATGTAATGGCCAAGGTAGTATCCCAAAAGGGAACCTGCGCGGCTGGGCACGAGGTTGGTGATGAATTTATCATTGGACAACAAACCCCGCCTAACCTTTGTTCATGGGCCTTCTACTCCATTTTCCCCTTTGCTGAAGTGCTGCAATTTGGTGGCTCATTCCCTTGGGAGCAAGACATTAATAAAACAACTGTTGCCTGTCCTGATCCAGCAAATCCAGTGGTGTTTGAACTAAGACGTAGCCTACCCTGATGAAAAAATTGGGTATGTGAGTCACAAAAAGCCAGATTATGTCCGATATTCTGGTTGCTAATCTGAATTTTGCCATAAATATTAAGGCATGGTATAATTAAACAAAAATGGCAGGTTATCCAATGAAGACAATAATACGTGAAGGTGGCAGGTTAGTCATTCCAGCCGCATACAGGAAAGCATTAGGACTCAAACCTGGGGACGAAGTGCTTCTGGTGCTTGAAGATGGAGAGATAAGAGTTGTTAGCACGCGCCAGGCGATCGCGCGGGCACAGACCCTGCTTCGACGCTATGTCCCCGAAGGTCGAAGCCTGTCCGAGGAACTAATCCAGGAGCGACGGGAAGAGGCGGCTCGTGCCTGAAGTAGTAATAGATGCCTCAGCATTGCTGGCACTTCTGAATGCGGAACCGGGTGCCGACATCGTGGCTGAAGCCCTTCCAGGAGGAGTTATCAGCGCGGTCAATCTATCCGAGGTAGTCGCCAAGCTCTGCGAGGCAGGTATGCCGGAGAATGCGATTCGCCAGGCTCTCCAACCACTTGGGTTGGAGATTGAACCCTTTGATGAGGAACAGGCATACCAAGCAGGGTTGCTGCGTGCCGCTACCCAAGCCGCGGGCATTTCTTTAGGCGATCGGGCGTGCTTGAGCCTGGCTAAAATGCTGGGGGTGGTGGCACTCACAGCAGACAGGACGTGGGCGGGGCTTTCTGTCGGGACGACCATCAAGGTGATTCGCTAGTTGCAGTGTGGTGTTTCTCCCAGACAAATTTGCGAATTATCTCCCACTCAGCGTTCTAACCGCGCCGTTAACCATGGATAGCACTGCCGTTTCAACTACCACCGCCATCTGTTTAGCGAGTTCCTGTTTCCCAGCTTCATTGTCCAACAAAAGCTGCTAAATAAGGTTTTGACAGTTGGTAATCTCTGTGGTAATATATGCATAGATGTAAGAATATGCATATAGTTCTGGGGGAGCATATGAGAGAGTTGGTTAAGGTCTACAAGGCGTTATCTGATGAATCAAGGCTGAGGGTACTGAACCTCCTCCTTGAAAAGGAATGTTGTGTTTGCGAGGTGATGCAGGCCCTGGAAATCTCTCAGTCAAAGGCATCGCGAATATTGAGTGCTCTTTATGACGTCGGCTTTCTCAAATTACGTAAGGACGGACTCTGGTCGCTTTACTCCTTTGACTGGGACGGAATGGGTATGCATTTGAAAGATATCGTAGAAGCAACTAAAAGAGCTTTTGAAGGCAATAAACAGATGGGAGTGGACCGCGAGCGGCTTAAAACGGCCGAGCGTGTGGGCTCCGGCTGCGTCAACAAAGTGTGTCAGACACGATTATCTCCCCAAACTTCACAGTCCTGAATAGCTTGTAGTAAAGGGTAGCGTATTATGGAAATAATTGCACAGGTGCTTCAAGGTGGCTGGAATGCGCTGCTTGAGTATTTGTCGGCGCATGTCCTGACCTGCTTGGTTCCCGCTTTCTTTATCGCCGGGGCCATTGCCGTGTTTATCTCCCAGGCTTCTGTACTCAAGTACTTCGGTCCACAGGCAAAAAAGATCTTGTCATACAGCGTCGCTTCAGTATCAGGTACAATCCTGGCCGTCTGCTCCTGCACTGTATTACCCCTCTTCGGAGGCATCTACAAGAGAGGCGCCGGTATCGGTCCCGCGGTGGCATTCCTCTACTCGGGCCCGGCAATCAATGTTCTTGCTATCGTCTACACAGCACGTATCCTCGGCTTTGACCTGGGTTTAGCCAGGGCTATCGGTGCTGTTGCCTTTGCCGCCGGTATCGGTCTGATTATGGCACTTATTTACCGCAAGGAGGAATCATTAAAAGATTCAGCCGTATTCGATGCGCTGATGGCTGACCCTGAAGCCAAGAAATGGTGGCAGCAGATTGTTTTCTTCGCCGTCCTGGTGGGCATATTAATCTTTGCCGCTTCGAAGAACTGGATTGTAACCGGCATCTTGCTGGTGGTTCTGGGCTTTATACTCTGGCGCTGGTTTACCAGGGGTGAGATAGGCATCTGGATGAAGGAGACGCTGCGATTTGTTCGCCTCATTGTTCCCTGGCTGCTGGGTGGTGTGTTTGTCGCCGGTATTATCACAACCTTTGTTCCCCAGGACGTGGTCACCGGTTGGGTAGGTGGCAGTAGTCTCTTGGCTAACTTCATCGCTTCCTTCCTGGGGGCACTGATGTACTTTGCTACGCTTACCGAGGTTCCTATCGTTAGCGCCTTCATGAACCTGGGCATGGGTAAAGGGCCGACGCTGGCGCTTTTGCTGGCTGGCCCGGCACTTTCACTGCCTAATATGCTCGTCATCCGCAGCATCATGGGGACAAAGAAAACTCTTACCTATGTAACTCTGGTGGTGGTCTTTGCCACCATCACCGGCTATATCTTCGGGTTAATAGCCCAGTAAAAAATAAGGGGAGGTAAAAAGAATGAAAATCAAAGTTCTCGGACCTGGATGCGCTCGCTGTCATCAGCTGGAGCAGACGACCAGGGAGGTAGTTAAGGAACTAGGCATTGATGCCGAGATTGAAGAGGTGAAAGATGTCAAGAAGATAATGGAATATCCTATCCTGACCACTCCTGGCCTGGTGATTGACGAAAAGCTGGTCTGCGCCGGTAGGGTGCCATCAAAATCAGAGGTAACTACATTCATTACTACCTCAATGGCTAATGAAGGGTAAGTGAGATGGTAAAGGAAATATTTCTCATTTGAAGCAGCAGGTCGTACTCGTAAGTCTGGTACCCTAGATGGGAAATATTACATATGGAGAGTATCTTTATGACGAAAAAGAGTCCTACGGTCTTAGTGAGTATGATACTACTAGTGGTAATGTTGTTGACGGGATGTGGCGGTGCGGTACAGGCCAAGACCGGTGATATCGTCAAGGTACACTACACGGGAAGACTGCAGGACGGCACTGTATTTGATACCTCCACTGGGAGTGAGCCGCTGGAATTTACCCTGGGTCAAGGTCAGATAATTCCCGGCTTTGAACAGGCCATAATAGGAATGCAAGTCGGGGAATCTAAAACAGTCACTATTCCTGTAGACCAGGCGTACGGCCCCTACTATGATGACATGGTATTAGAGGTGGAAAGGGATGAGCTTCCCGAGGATTTGGAGCCCGAGGTTGGTATGCAGCTACAGATGAATCAAGGGGACGGTGGAATTATGATAGTCACGATTACTGAAGTCTCCGAGACAACGATAAAGATAGATGCCAACCATCCCTTGACCGGGCAGGACCTGACATTTGATATTGAACTCGTAGAAATCGTGGCGTCCCAAAGCGGTAAAACGGACTCGGGTCTTACCTCATTACCACTCGGGCAAGCCCTGTCCAATGGTAAGCCAACCCTGGCAGAGTTCGGCTCAAGCACCTGTGCTCCTTGTAAGCAGATGAGGTCTATCCTGGAGGAACTAGCAGTTGAGTATAAGGGCAAGCTAAATGTAGTCATTGTGGAAGTCTACGAGCAAATGGAGCTCGCGCGACAGTATGGTATCATGATAATGCCAACTCAGATAGTCTTTGATAGCAGTGGAAAGGAAGTAACGAGGCATACTGGCGTGTGGTCTAGGGAAGAGATTATTAACCAGTTCGAGATGATGGATAGGAAGTAATGGAAGGGTTATTCAATTATATTGGTGAGCTTATTCAGACACAGGGCTGGTTAGCTTTCCCTGCTTGCTTCCTGGGGGGCGTTATCTCCAGCGCCAGTCCCTGTGTTCTGGCAATGATACCGCTGGTTATCGGCTACGTCGGCGGTTATTCGGAAGGCTCACAGAAAAAAGCCATCCAGTATTCGCTGATGTTTACGCTGGGACTGACTATCACCTTTACCGTCCTGGGTATAATCGCCGGTGCTTTGGGTAGACTCTTCGGCGACGTCGGAGGATTCTGGTACTATATACTGCCTCCAGTCGCCATCTTGTTGGGGATATATCTCTTGTTTTCTGATAAATTGAACTTTAATATCGGCTTACCGCAGCGGTTTATGCCCAAGAGAAAGGCTCTTCTTGGCGCTTTCCTGATAGGTATTTTCTTTGGTATCGTGGCTTCTCCTTGCGCTACACCGGTGCTGGCGGTGATACTGACCTTTGCCGCTACCAAGCAGAATATTGCCTATAGCGGCGGCCTTCTTTTGGCCTACGCCCTGGGGCACTGGGGGTTGGTGCTCGGCGCCGGTATCTCGGCAGGCTTTGCCCAGAGGGTGCTGGCATCAAAAGGAATCAGCAACTTCTCCACCTACTCCAAGAAAGCGGGAGGAGTGATTTTAATTGGGGTGGGAATATATCTCTTCACCTACTTGCTGTAAATCTTAAATAACAAGGAAGTGCATCTACGACCATATTTTGCACTCTCAGCAGGGGAGACTCAAATCTCATCTGGATTCCACGAACCCTGTAGAAGGGTTTAAAAGGAGCAATATCATTTAAATTAACTGTGGACTGATTACAAAGGAAGGGTAAAATGGCTGAAAAAGAGAGAAAACTAGGTATCTGGGGGAAATACCTGACTTTATGGGTGGCATTGTGTATAGGGGCGGGAATCGGACTGGGACGGTTGTTCCCTGATCTGTCCGACGTCCTGGCGAAACTCGAGGTAGCCAACATCTCGATACCGATTGCCATCCTCCTGTTCGCCATGATTTATCCAATAATGGTCCAGATAAGCTGGGAGGAGATTAAAAAGGCACTCCGATCACCAAAACCCATCGGGCTCACTTTGTTCGCCAACTGGGCAGTCAAGCCATTCGCCATGGCGCTATTCGCCTGGCTGTTCCTGAGCGTTATTTTCGGTAAGTTCCTTACCCCGGAGCAGATTGAGCAATACCGCGCCGGGACAATATTACTTGGTGTCGCTCCCTGCACGGCTATGGTATTAGTTTGGAGCTATCTTGCCAAGGGCAATATGGGGCATACTTTGGTAATGACCGCAATCAATTCACTCAGCATGGTTGTGTTGTACGCTCCGCTGGCTGTTTTACTGCTCGGCATTTCCGGTATCAGTGTTCCTTGGGATACTATCGCTCTTTCTGTGGCCATCTATATCGTAACACCCTTGATAGCCGGTTACTTCACCCGCAGGTGGACTATACAGAAAAAAGGGCTGGAATGGTTTGAAAAGAAGCTGGAGCCTTCTCTGGGTAAAGTTTCTGTAATCGCTCTGCTTATTACACTGGTTGTCTTATTCACTTATCAAGGGCATATTATCGTTGAGCTACCGGCAATCATCGGCATGATAACTCTGGCTATTCTGGTTAATATCCTGGTGGTCTTTGGTATCACTTATCTGGCCGCCCGTATTATGAAACTCAGGTATGCTGACGCCATACCAGCTGCCATCATCGCTGGTAGCAATCATTTTGAAGTCGCCATTGCCGTCGCCACTACCCTTTTCGGTGTGGCATCCGGCGCAGCTCTCGCTACGGTAGTGGGTGTACTAACTGAGGTCCCGATAATGCTGTTTCTGGTATGGATTTCGCTTCTTACCAGAAAGACCTTCCCGAAGCATTTGCAGTAGCATTAGATTACAAAATATCTGGATAACATGGGGATAAGAGCCTATGAAGAAATCTATCACATTAGAAGGATACTACAGCTGGCAAGCAGAGGCATATTCTACTTTGTAGCCATTTGTTTACCAATCTCTTGTTTTCTTACGACTCGCCGTTGTGGTTGGTACGAAAGGCGAAGTTCTTTTTCCGGCGCAGGCTTGGTGTAATCAAAGCCTTTAAGTGTAAGACGCTCAAGCGGCGCATTGAGAATCCGCTCAAGGGCAAGTATCTTATCTGCATCGGCGCTGGTTACGAAGGTTAATGCATCACCGTTTTTATCGACCCGCCCGGTACGGCCGATTCGATGGATGTAGTCATCCGTACTTCCGGGCATATCATAATTGACGACGTGGGAAATACTTAAGACATCGATACCGCGGGCAGCAATATCGGTCGCCACCAGAATCTTAATCGAGCCGTTACGGAAGCCATCGAGTGCGGCCTGTCTCTGGTTCTGAGACAGGTTCCCTTGCAGTGAAGTCACCCGATAGCCGGATCTTACCAGTTGCTGTGCCACACGTTCGGCACGGTGCTTGGTGCGTGTAAAGACAAGTACCGAATCCGTTTGGGTACCATTTAGAATTTCCTTCAACAGCGCCGTTTTGAGGTGCTGCTGTACCGGGTACAGAACGTGTGACACTGTTTTTGGCGGTAGCCTGCGGCCTATTTGTACGGTGACAGGGTCATGCAGGATTTCACGCGCCAGGCGCCGGATATTGTCTGGCATGGTGGCCGCAAAAAGTAACGTCTGTCGCTTCTGCAGAATGCACCGCAGAATATTCCGAATATCGGGTAAAAAACCCATGTCGAACATACGGTCAGCCTCGTCAATGACGAGGATTTCTAGCTCTGACAAACTTATAGTTCCTTTCCAGAGGTGGTCGAGCAGGCGGCCCGGGCAGGCCACGACGATTTCAACGCCGCTACGGAGATTCCAAGTCTGCTGGTCCATGCTTACCCCGCCATAGATGGTAACGCTCTGAAGTCCGGTCCTGCTCCCCAGGCCGTTGAAAACCTCGCAGGTCTGCTCGGCCAACTCGCGTGTGGGCGAGATTACCAGAGCCCGGACACATCCTCGCGGGCCTGCTCGCAGACGCTCCAGAATGGGCAGTACGAAAGCCGCTGTTTTACCCGTTCCGGTCTGGGCCAGGCCGATGACATCCCGCCCCTGCATAATCGGCGGGATGCCCTGTAATTGTATTGGTGTAGGTATGGAATAACCGAGCGCATGTACACCGGCCATGATGCTCGGATGAAAATTAAAGGTTTCGAAATTCATTTAACTCCTTGAAAAAACACCGACTAAGCACCTGCATTACAGGTGTTTAATTAACTATGTCTTCCCCCTCTTTTTTATTAAGTCGGCTATTACTTCTGATATTGAGGGGAACCGTTCCGCGCTTATCTGAGGTCAGTAAAGGCTTACGCGACTGTCAGTACGAAGTCGAGTCGCCAGGTTGGCTAGTATCTTTGCTGCCTGCCACCACCTGACCGGCCACCCTTACCACCACCGTAACCACCGCTGCCACCGCTGCCATAGCCGCCACCACTCCTGTTGCCATAGGAGCCACCACCCCTGTTGTCAGTGCGAGGACGAGCTTCATTAACCACAATGGTCCGCTCATTTAGCATTTTACCATTAAGTTCCGTAATAGCGGCTTCGGCCTCAGACTTCGATGCCATTTCAACGAAGGCAAATCCCTTAGCCCGCCCGCTAAACTTGTCTGTTATGACGCTTACCGAGTCCACCCCTCCAAAAGCCTCAAATTCTTGCCGCAGGTCTTGTTCAGTTACCTCATAAGATAAATTGCCCACATAGATTTTCATACTAAAACTCCTTATTAATTAAATCACCCGGTCTTGCTACTTATCTGAAATCATTATCAGCAGTGGCCGTTTATTTATTTATTATCATGCTCTATTATGAACCTGACGTCGTCTACGTCTGGCGCTCTGTTGCGCTTTGATGCGTGCCCTTTCTCCCCTGGACAGGAAATGACGATGAGCCTTTACCTCCCGCAAGACCCCGCTCATCTGCACCATTCGCTGAAAGCGGCGCAGCAGCGATTCTTGTGACTCACCTTCATGTATTGATACTTCTAAAGACAAAACTCAAATTTACCCGGGTCGCACCCGGACCGGTTGCCCAACCCGGATGCGACTCATGGCTTAACCTCTCTTATCTACTAGGTTGGACTTTTCGATAGCAATCGCTACAGTACACCGGCCTGCCTTCGCGAGGTTCAAAAGGAACTTCGCAGTCTTTGCCACACTCGGCGCAGGTCGCGGGGAACATCTGACGTCTGGAACCGTAGTTACTGCTTCCGTTACGTTCTGACTTCCTTGCCTGGCGGCATTCCGGACAGCGCTTCGGCTCGTTGGTATAGCCCTTAGACTGGAAGAACTCCTGTTCCTCAGCGCTGAAAGTAAACGTGGTGCCGCAATCGGAGCATTGGATAGACTTGTCCTGAAAACTCATTGGATGACCTCCTCTCTTTATGATTAGCTAGAGTTCGGGTCATCCAATACTTAAGAAAACTCTGTGTCAGTAGCTTCCGAGAAGCTTGTTATAACCTAAACTGGAACTTGTTTTAAGTATACCACAAAAGAAATACTCCTGCAATTAACCCTCCCGTGAGGAGGCAATATTCTAATGGACAGTTGGCTATCAGGTGTAATATAAACTTTGGCTAGGGAACTTGGATAGTAAGCTCATCCCAGCTTACCGGCTTCCTCCCTGGCCAGGCGCCTTATTCTCTTATGAATATTAATAACCTCATCTATGTCTTTCCTACCTGATAACCAGTGGAAGTGGTTCCTGTCTCCTGAGCCTCCGTCCCGCTCCCTCTTTTTCACTATTTTCTCGGTCCCGCTTCTCCGTCCCTTCTGCCATGCTTCAAGGGCGGGACTCAAGTCACTGATGGATGTGGATGCCAGGCTCATGGTAGCGTAGGGTAGGGCATATTCATTGGCATTAAAGGCGATGGCCAGCCCTCCTGCCTCCTCTACCGCCTGGAGCATCCTGAAGTCGGTAATACTATCACCAACCACCACCCATTGTGACAGAGGCTGGGCATAGGCCTCGGCGAATTTACTCAGGGCAGCTACCTTACGCTGTCCTCCTACCGGCCTTACCTCTTTTACAAGTTTGCCCAGGCTGGTTGCGGGTAGCTTCTTCCAGAAGAAGTCGTCCAGGACCTGCTTAATCCGGTCGTCATTGCCAGTCGGGTGCATTGCCAGGATGTTCTCTTCTGCCTGCTGCAGCAGTTGGGAATCCTCTTTACATAAAGTTTGCCGGAGTTTGTCCAGGGGAAATGTGGTGCAGGCGACATTGTGGGCATAGATGCCCAGTTTCTGGGTGATGTGAAAGGCGTACTGTTCATAGCTGGTGCTGATACAGAATACCTTCCAGGTGCTGGACTGGAGCCAGGAGACAAGCCCGGCAGCACCGCCGGTCAGGCTCGCTTTAGCCGCCAGACCGGTAATATCTCTCTCCGAAATATTATGGAGCACCAGGAAAGGCACGATAAGGGCCAGGGTATCGCCGGGCTCGTAATCCTCCCTTTCCTCCAGGGCTAGAAGGTCATCATAGCGGCTGATAACCTCAAAGACCCGGCCTCCATTGGGGAAGAGCTTCATTAGTTCATAGGCATTATCTTGAGGTGCCAGTGGTCCTTCAAGGTCAAAACAGATAAAGTTAGCTATGCGATTCACCCCCTTAATCTTGCTTTTTCAGGGATAGTATTATAATACACCTTGATTATCTATAAGTCATCTATCTTCTACTGCAGCCAGAAATCCCCTGTCTTTTTCTGCTTTCCATAGCCGAAGAATTTATGCATGCGAACAAAGAAGGAGTCCAGCCAGGGTGTATGCCTGACCCCCCACCTGACTGTGCTATGGAGCCACCCCGATGTCTCATTGAAGGGGCAGACCCGCTCACAGTTGAGGCAGGCGAGGTTATTAGTCCCCATGAAAGCAAAGCACTTCTCAGTATTGACCGGCCACTTTAGCTGCCCGGAGCTATTGGAAATGTTGTGGGGTTTGTCGGTCATATCGCCATACATAATTGCCTGGCCCGGGCAGTTCTCAGCGCACCTCCCGCACTGCCGGCAGAACTCGGTTACGCCGAATTCAATCGGTTCATCGGGAACTAGAGGCAGATTGGTAAATACCTTGCACAGCCTTTGCCGGGGACCGAACTGGGGACTGATTAAGAGACCGTTTCGTCCCAGTTCACCGAGGCCGGCGTCGATGGCTATGGGGATGCTTAGAGCGGTATCATTACCGGAAGGTATCGCTTTATATCCCAGAGTCCGGATGAACTGGGCCAGTGAGCTGGCGGTGAATGCCATTCTGGAATAGCCAAGCCCGGTAGCCCCATCGGATAACCAGTTCGGGGAGCGTTCTACTGCCTCATAGTCCATCTCGATGCCGATGGCAATGGCATATTTATATTCCTCCGGAATCTCGAGGGGAAGATATTCCTTTGTCCAGAAATGAAAGGAGTGGGAATAGACCCAGAGCCGGTTTAACTCGCATATCCCGACGAGCGACGCCCCCAGAAATCTAGCCGCCCGCTTGATTACCCGGGACATATGGGCCGGGTCGGAAACAGGGTAGGGTTCATCGGGAAGGTCCTGCCTTGCTCCCCCGAAGGGTTTTACGATATCCCTCTCCCACTTGTATAAATCACTATCGTGAATAACCAGGCCATGGGCAAATGCGGTCTCCATATGCCAGCCAGCTTCACTTAAGGCTAAATCCAGCTGTGTATAGCCCTGCTTTTTTCGTGGGAACCATACTGTCCCGTAGACCTTCTTGCCTATTTCGCGCTGGCCGAGGTCCCACCTTGGCCGGCGCCACATCTCATTCTTCTGGTCGAACCTTTCCACTTCGCCAGCGATGTACTTGGCTGTCCCTTCTGGCACAGTTTTCCTCCTTTATATGAGGTCCTGTCCGGCGTGACCTATATCTCTCCTGCCTGTTTGTTTATTTCATCGGTGAGGTTATAGCCGTTAACGGGCCTTCCCCCGGCATCAACTACCTTGCCGTCTGTTATCTTGACCTTACCCTGGCTGAAAGCCTTGATGGTAGAGACTATCAGCGGGAATTCTCTTGCCAGACCGTGTTTGCGGATGAGCTTGAATAACGGGTCTTGCTCATCGTGCCTTCCCGGAGTGATTTGCCAGCATTCATCAAAGGGTCTGCCTCTAATTGGAAAGGTACAGTAGGTTACGGGAGGCCCCTTGTCGAGCTCGGGAGTTACCAGGTGCATCATGGCCCCGGTCTCCCCGGCCTTCCCGTCGATTAGCTGCCAGATTACCTCCTGCCAGCTCCCGGCAGGCCCCCCCGGGGCTGCCGGGTGAAGGTTAATCATATTGTACCTCTGGCACATCACTTTACTAACAATCAGCATATAGCCGGCCAGCACGCACAGGTCGGGATGAAAATCCTCAAGACGTTTTATCACCTCACTGTCGTAGTCGAACCGCCACCGGGGCAGACTTCCCCGCTTGCCAGCATCGGTGATGCCCCTCTCGGACTTGAACTTCTGGTAAGAAAGGGAGACGAGGGGAATATGGTAGTTCTCCACCAGCTTGAGAAACAGATCGCTTTCCCTTGCCTCTCCGGGTTCGCGACTGCAGAAAACAAAGGCTATCTCCGCTTTAATCTCACCCCGCTTGATGCCGTCCTGCACGGCCTCCAGGAGGTCCCGGGCGGCTTTGTCTCTCCCCGTGGAAAACCAGCCGAGTTGATACATCAGTTTGACCTTCGCCTCTGTTTTGTTAGCCTCGCCCAGAGGCTGTTGAGGTGGACCGCCGGATTTGTCCGCTGCCTGTGAATCCTGCCTTTTTTTAAAGCCGCGATAAAGTCATCCCTGCCATTAAATTCGGGCATCTCTACATAGGCGTTACCTATCTCATGGGGGGTGTGGGCATCACTGCCGGCACTCTGGGGAATACCGTACTTTTGGGCAAAGGCTAAAGCCCTGGCTGAGCTTCTAAGAAGAGGGCTTCTTGAGTTAAATACCTCCATAACATCAATTTGCTCTATTATCTCTTCTATTGTCTTATTGTCGAGGGCAGAGCTCCGGAAGCCATCGAAGGGATGGGGGATGCATACCAGCCCGTCCTGGGCTTTGATTCGAGCTATTGTCTCTTCCACGGAAAGGCCGCTGGGGATTGTCTCTTTGAGGAACATGCCCATTATTTCGCCATGGGGGGTCAGGACTTCCTCGGCGACGATTACCTTAAAGGGCGCCAGTTGCTGCATCTCAAGCGCTCCCCCGGCGGTGCCGTGGTCGGCAATGGCAATACAGTTTATTCCCCTTTTCAGGCAGTGCTCGATAATCCTGTCCAGCGGGGTGTTACAGTCCATTGAATACCTGGTGTGAACATGGAAGTCAGCTTTGAGCATTTCAGGTAACCCTTTCTAGATATTCACCACTGCGGGTATCGACCTTGATAACATCGCTGGTGTTAATGAACAGGGGGACCTGGATGGTAATGCCGGTCTCCAGTTTGGCCGGTTTGTTGCCGGCGGTGGCGGTATCTCCTTTAAAGCCGGGTTCGGTCTCGGTTACCTGGAGCTCCACTGCCACCGGCAGCTCTACCCCTACCAGCTTACCCTTGTAGCTTGATACCTCCAGTGACATGCCTTCCTTGAGGTAGTTGATGGCATCCCCCAGCTGACTGGTGCTGAGTGGTATCTGCTCGTAGTTTTCTTCATCCATAAAGTAGTAGAGGTCATCGTCACTGTAGAGATACTGCATGGGGCGGGAGTCGAGGCGCACCCGGGTGAACCTCTCGCCGGACTGGAAGGTCCGCTCGATAGTATGACCGGCACTAATGTCGCGAAGCTTAACCCGTGCCAGAGCGGTCCGCTTCATTTTGATGTGCTGGTACTCAAGGACCTGGTAGAGCTTGTCTTCAAGCTCGATGATAACCCCTTTTCTGAGCTCGCTGCCACTTATCATGCTGGACTCCCCGCTGCTTATTTTCTGGCCTGTGAAAGAACCCTGATTTTGCCCCCTTCCATTACCACGGTATCCTCAATCCTTACCCCTCCCCATCCGGCAAGATAGACGCCGGGCTCGATAGTGAATACCATGCCTGAAGTGAGGGTTTCGGCTGACCCCGGACCGAGGCGGGGGGCTTCGTGGGGGGCTAGCCCCAGGCCGTGCCCCAGGCTGTGACCGAAGGCTTCACCATAGCCTGCTTCTTCAATGACTGTTCGTGCCAGGCGGTCGGCCTCATCACCGGTCATACCCTCCTGAATCATAGCTATTGCCGCTAGCTGGGCGCCGAGGACGGTATTGTAGGCCCGGTTAAAGGTATCATCGGGAGTGCCGGTGCAGATAGTGCGGCTTAAGTCGCTCCCGTAGCCTTCAAACCTGGCCCCGATGTCAATCACCACCGGCTCTCCAGGATGGATGGTTCGTGACGATGGCCTGGCATGGGGCAGAGCGGAATTATTACCCGAGGCAACAATAATGTCAAAGGGTAGTCTGTCGCTGCCCCTCTCTTTTAAGAATTTTTCTATTTCCCAGGCCAGCTCCTTTTCACTCGTGCCAGTGTGTATTATATCACCAATATATTCGATGGCGGCGTCGGTTATTTCTATCGCCCTGGTAATGGACTCAATTTCCTCAGGCTCTTTTACGGCGCGAATTTGCTCTACCAGGCCCTCGGTGGGCACCAGCTTGAGCCCGGCTTTTTTCGCTGCTCCGGACATCTGGCGGTAGGAGGCAAGGGTAATGTCAGCGGCTTCAAATCCAAGCTGACGCAGGTTTACCCCGGTTGCCATGTCGGGAAGCCACCGGGCGATATCGCCGCCTGTCCTGAAAATCTCGTAATCGGGGGCCTCCCTCCTGGCTTGCTCGGTGTAGCGGGAGTCGGTGGCGAGAACGGCATTCTTTGGCGTGATTAAGAGGAAGCCCGCTGAGCCAGCGAAGCCGGAAAGGTAATATCTGTTCTCCGGCTGGGAGATGAGAATGGCCTCAATTTCCTTTGCCGCCAGTGCCTGGCGCAGCTTTTGTATCCGGTTACTTGCTTTCGAGCTCATCGGTTTCACTATCCTGTGCCATGGGGTGAGATTTTAAATATACCTTTTTTGCCTGGCTTCTGGTTACGTGGGTATAAATCTGGGTTGAGGATAGACTGGCGTGACCGAGAAGCTCCTGGACTACCCTTAAATCGGCCCCCCCGTCGAGGAGGTGAGTGGCGAAGGTATGGCGTAACATGTGGGGATGAACCCTCTTGCTAATCCCCGCAAGAAGTGCGTACTTTCCCAGCATTCTCTGGATGGTCCGCTCGGTGATGCGCTCTCCGTAGCGGTTGATAAAGAACGCATGGGTGCCCTTTTTGCCCAGAAGCTCCCGTCTTCCCTGGGCAAGGTAGGTAGTCAGTGCCCCGGAGGCGGGCCTGCCCATCAGCACTACCCGCTCCTTGGACCCTTTTCCCCGGACACGGGTTTCACGGCTGTCAAGGTCAACCTGTTCCAGGTCCAGCCCGGCCAGTTCACTTACCCTTAAGCCGGAGGCATAGAGTAGCTCCAGCAGGGCCCGGTCACGCTGCCCCTTCGGGGTGGATAAATCAGGGGCTTCCAGGAGCTGTTTTACCTCCTCGATGCTAAGAAATGAGGGGAGGCGCTTGTCCAGTTTGGGTGAGGAGGCCTTCTCAAGGGGGTTTACCTTAAGGAGTTCCTCCCGCTGCAGGTAGCGGTAGAAGGAGCGGATGGCTGATAGCTTGCGGGCGATGCTTGCCTTGACAATCCCCTGTTTTGCCAGATAGGCCATGTAATCACGCAGGAGAGCCCTGTCTACCCCGTCCAGGGAGTCTGTGCCCATCTCCCTGGCGAAGGTAAAGAAGCCCTTTGTATTGCCTGAGCCCAGTAAATCAGTGGTGTAGTTGCGTACCGTATAGGGTGAAGCGTTCCGCTCCGCTTCCAGGTAATTTATATATCTATCAAAGAGTTGCTGCATGGAGTTAGGCCTGCTTGAGCTTTCCTTTATAGTCACATTTGGTGCACTTTGCCCAGTTTGTCCGATAAACGGTTAATAGTCCGCCGCACTCGGGGCAGGGCTGGGGGAGGGGCCTGGAATTAAGGATAAACCGGCAGTCGGGGTAGTTAGAGCAGCCATAGAAGGCGCGCTTTTTCTTGCTCATCCTCTCCACTATCTCACCACCGCACTGGGGGCATTTAACTCCCGTCTTGACCTGGAAGGACTTGGTGTATTTGCACTCGGGGTAGCCGCTGCAGGCTAGAAACTTGCCGTAGCGCCCGGTTTTGATTAGCAGGGGCTTTCCACAGTGGGGGCAGCTTTCTTCGGTTACTTCATCGGGTAGCTTTACCTTTTCCATGAGCCGGGAAGCCTTTTCGAGGTTTTTCTCAAAAGGCAGGTAGAAGTCCTGAATCACGCTTACCCACTCCCTGTTTTCACTGGCGACTTCGTCCAACTCCTCCTCCATCCGGGCGGTAAACTCGATATTGATGATGTCGGAGAAGTACTGCCTGAGCAGGTCGTTAACTATGAAGCCCAGCTCCGTAGGCTTGAATTTGCCGGCGGTCCTGGCAACATATTCCCGGTCCTGGATGGTGGACAGGATGGGGGCATAGGTACTGGGACGTCCGATGCCCTGCTGCTCCAGCATCTTGATTAGTGTCGCTTCGGTGAAGCGGGGTGGGGGCTGGGTGAAATGCTGGCCGGGGTAGAGGCCCAGCAGCTTTAATTCATCACCCTTTTCCAGCCTGGGGAGGGGGGGATTCCGCTTTTCTTCAGTTTCATCTTTCCCCTCGCTATAAAGAGTGGTAAACCCGGGGAAGCTGATGACGGAGCTTGATGCTCTCAGCAGGTACTCGTCCCTGGAGCGGGGGCGTCTGGCTTTAATATCGGCCGTGGTATTATCGAAATTAGCCGCTGACATCTGGCTGGCTATCATTCGTTTCCAGATGAGTTCATAGAGCCTGAGCTGGTCGGAGGTCAGGTAGGGCTTAATCAGGGATGGCTCCCGTCCCATTCTGGTGGGGCGGATGGCTTCATGTGCTTCCTGGGCTCCCTTTATCCTGATAGTGAAAGAGCGGGCATGTTTGGGGACGAACTCGGGTCCGTACCTGGCGATAATAAATTCCCTGGCTTCTGCTATCGCCGAGCGGCCTACCCGGGTAGAGTCGGTGCGCATGTAGGTAATGAGCCCGGTGCTTCCCTCTTTGCCTATGGGCAGGCCCTCGTAAAGCTGCTGGGCAATGGCCATCGTCCGCTTGGCGGTGAAATGAAGCTTGCGCCATGCTTCCTGCTGCAGGGTGCTGGTTATAAATGGCGGCGCTGGCTGGCGGGTTGCCTTTCGGGAGCTTGCTTTAATAACCGTGTAGTCCGCCTTTTCAAGTTCCTCCTTAATCTCAAGGGCTTCGTCCTGGCTGTGGATATCCAGTTTGGTGCCGCTGGTAGGACCGATGAGTAGTGCCCGGAAGGGTATTGTTTCAGCGGGAGGCATCTTCCTGGTTAGCTCGGCTTCAATGGTCCAGTATTCTACCGGGGTAAACCGTTCGATTTCCCGTTCGCGGTCGACGATAATCCGCAGTGCCACTGACTGGACTCTCCCCGCTGAGAGCCCCCTTCTTACTTTTTGCCACAGCAAGGGGCTGATCTTGTAACCCACCAGTCTGTCCAGGACACGCCGGGCCTGCTGGGCGTTAACCAGCTGCATATCTATGGAGTGGGGGTGGCTGAAGGCACGCTTAATGGCCTCCTCGGTTATTTCATGAAAGACGACACGGCGGTAGGGTGTCTTGTTGGTTTTGGTTACCGCAAGCAGGTGCCAGGCAATGGCTTCCCCCTCCCGGTCGGGGTCGGTAGCCAGATAGATGGTCGCTGCCGTCCTGGCTGCTTCCTTAAGCTCCCGTACAATCTTGCTCTTTGGCCGGGGCACCACGTATTTGGGTAAAAAACCGTTTTCAACATCTACTCCCAGCTGGCTTTTCGGCAGGTCTCTAACGTGCCCCAGTGATGCTTTGAGGGTGTAACCTTTACCCAGAATTTTACTCAGGGTTCTTGCTTTTGCCGGCGACTCAACGATGACCAGGTTCTTTTTCATTGCCTAATCTATTTTTATCCTGTACTCCTGCCTTGGTTCCCGGGCCAGGATATAGTTCATTGTCCCTATCTGTCTGACCATACCCTTGAGCTCCATCATCGCCAGCGTGCTGCTGATTGTTGACATGGGTAGCCCGCTTGAGCGGCAAACCTCATCAATGTGGGTCGGGTCGGTGGATAGTTGCTTGAGTAACAGGGCCTCGGCATCGGAAGATGGCACCACCTCTTTGATTTCCATCTGATGGGCCACCGCCGTCAGGTTCAGTTCTTCCAGAATATCGGTGTAGTCACGAACCAGCTTTGCCTCTCCCTGCTGGATAAGGTGGTTAGTCCCCTGGCTTGTAGGTGACAGGATGCTGCCCGGAATGGCAAACACCTCTCTGTTTTGCTCCAGTGCCTGGTGGGCGGTAATCATCGCCCCGCTGGCCCTGGGAGCCTCAATGACCAGGACTCCGAGGCTCAGCCCGCTCATAATCCGGTTGCGCTGGGGAAAGTTAGCTGCCCTGGGCCTGGTGCCCAGGGGATACTCGCTTATGATAGCCCCGTGCTGGACAATGCGGCGAGCCAGGCCTGCGTTTTCAGCCGGGTAGATGGTATCAAGCCCGCAGCCGAAGACGGCGATGCTTCTGCCGCCGGCGTCCAGGGCACTACGATGGGCTACGGAGTCGATTCCCCTGGCCAGGCCGCCGACAACGGTGATTTTATTTCGTGCCAGGTCGGCCACTATTTCTTCTGTTATCTGTCTGCCGTAAACAGTAGCCCGCCGGGTCCCTATTACTGCCAGACACCACTCGTCCTCGGGGAGGAGGGTACCCTTGATGTAAAGCAGGGGTGGATAGTCGTATATTTCCTTGAGCCGGGATGGATAATTCGGGTCATGCCAGGTGAGTGCCTTTACCTTGTAGCGCTCCAGCTTTTCCATCTCGGCTTCCAGGGAAATCCGGGGCTGCCATGAAGTAATGGCATGTATTGACTTGCTGTCCAGTCCCGCCTTTCTTAAATCAGCCGGAGCGGCTCTCCAGGCGTCTTCCAGGTTAGAGAAGTGACTGTCAAGCTGCATTAGCCTGACCCGGCCAATGCCGGGAATGAGACTGAAACCTACCCAGTATTTAATGTCTTTACGGTTCATTTCAAGGTAGTGCCATTCTAGCATAGAGGGGAATTGATGACAATCGGAGGGTTACCGGTTCTTAAGGGATGAGTGGCGGAGAGGGTGGGATTCGAACCCACGGTAGCCAAAGGCTACACGCGCTCTCCAGGCGCGCCTGATAGGCCACTCCAGCACCTCTCCGTAGCCGAGAGTTATATTTGGCGGAGAGGGTGGGATTCGAACCCACGCTCCGCTGACGCGGAGACCGCTTTTCGAGAGCGGCACCATGAACCACTCGGACACCTCTCCTGGATAGAAATTCTACTCCAAAAGGACTTCTAAGGGCAACTTTGCCAGCATTACTCTATTCTAATTGAAAAATGGGCCTGAGGAAAAGTTGACAATGATGGATGGTATGCTATAATGGAGTGTTAGCCAAAGCTAACTAATTCACTTACTATAGAATAAGGAAGGTTAAAAGCGTGGTAATCCGCCAGACAATGAGCACGGAAGACTATCTTGAGGCAATTGCCCTGCTTGCTAATGAAGGCAAACCGGTCACGGTAACCGAAATCAGCAGGTTTCTAGGGGTGAAGAAGCCCAGCGTTACTCATGCCCTGAGGAAACTTTCAGCGGCAGGACTGGTAAAACACGAGAGGTACAGAGATGTAACGCTCAGTACTGAAGGTGCCCAAATGGCCCAGGATGTATACCGGCGCCATGAGGCGCTGCGCCAGTTTTTGCTTGAGATATTGAACGTTGCCCCGGAGGTAGCTGAAGAGGATGCCTGTCGGATGGAGCACTTTTTAAGCCCAATCAGCCTGGAGAGGCTGGCAAAGTTTCTGGAGTTTACATTGAACTCTCCGCACGGGGAGCCTGAGTGGCTGAAGGGCTTCAGTTATTACTTCGAGCATGGTAAGCGAGACGAGAAACTCCTGGCAAGATGTCGGAGAGAGGATAGTAAAGAAGGCCAATAATTTTTTTAATGAAAAAAGTTAGGCAAGGCTGAAGCTGAAGTAGGTACTGGCCAGGAAGAGTAGTATCAGGGTGAGATTGCACCAGCTCAGCCGGAAGTGCCTTTTTGGTTTGAGGCGAAGGCCGGTAACGAATATCGCGGTCATCACTACCACCGCCAGGGCAGTGATGAGGTGGCTCTCTGAGACCGAAGCCAGTACCGGCCCCTTCAGGTAGCACAGGTCGTCGATAGGGATGATGGTCATATTAAACAGGTTGGAACCTATCAGGTTGGCGACTGCCATATCTGTTGCCCCCATCCTCATCGCGGTGAAAGAAACGGTGATTTCAGGCAGGCTGGTAGTAAAAGCGAGCAGAAGACTGCCGACGAAGCCTTCCCTCCAGCCGGTAACCGTGGCAATCTCGTCGCCGATAATTGCCAGCCAGGTACCGGCACCGATGATAAAAACGGCCGCTATTGCGAAGTAGATATAGGTTTTTCGGGATGATACCCCTTCATGCTCCGGCGGTGTTGTTTGCCGCTCCTGGCGCTGCTCAAAGAGGAAGATTCTCCTCACTGCAATAAGGTATAAGAGAATAATGAGAGGGCTGTACCATCCTATCCAGCCAATGCCCATGGTGGTGAACGGGCTGGCCAGGATTGAGATACCAGCCACTGAAACCAGCACGATGCTCAGCCACCCCGTCAGCCGGTGCACGGGCCCGGCGGCGCTGAGCAGGGAACCGTTGCGGGAGGCGATATCGAGCAGGGCCAGATTGAAAAGGTTAAAGGCATTGGCGCCAAAAAGGTTGCCGATGGTTAAATCGGGGACGCCGACCAGGCTCACCGCGCTGATGCCGGTGAAGAGTTCGGGGAGCGATGTAACAAGGGCGAGGAGGACAAGCCCTATCCAGGCTCCCCCGAGCCCGCTCTTCTCGGCGATAATATTCCCATACCTTGCCACTGCCCTTCCGGAAAAGAAGATGACCGCGATGCATAAGATAAATTTTACCCAGACCAGCCAGACCAATGTATATTTCTCCTCGTTGAAGTTACTCTACCGCCGGTTTCTTTTTAAATGTGGGGATATAAGTAGCATTCCTGAGCACCCCTGATGCCCTTTTGTTTTTCTTCAGAGAGGCGTTTCTGTTATAATAGCATAGTTCTTGTTTTTTGGCTGTGCTAAGCAAAAGTTTAACCATTTCAAGCTGGGATAAGCGCTATCCAGGGTCAGGTTTTGCCCCTTTTAAAAGTAATCGGGTGAACTTTGGTTCGACGGGCTGACCCTGGCCGTGAGACGAGGGAGGTGTCTAAATTGGCAAATGGCACTAAGTGGTATCAACTATCTGTAGAGGAGACCTTTCAAGGGTTAGAGGCTGGTGATACCGGGTTTACCTCCGGCGAGGCGAAAGCCAGGCTGGAGAAATACGGCTATAACGAGCTAAAGTTCAAGAAACCGAGTGTTATCATGCGCTTCCTGCGCCAGTTTCATAGTCCCCTCGTCTATATTCTGATGGCGGCGGCGGCGATGACGGGTGTTCTCACCCTGCGCGGGGAGGATATGCTGTCGGATACGGGCGTGATTTTAGGGGTGGTTATCCTCAATGCGATACTGGGGTTCGTTCAGGAGGGAAAGACGGAAGCGGCCCTGGAAGCGCTTCAAAAGATGATAGTGCCGGAGTGCACCGTGTTCAGGGATGGGGAGCAGAAGGTGATACCGACACGGGAGTTGGTTCCCGGTGATGTGGTCATCCTCAGCGGTGGTGACAGGATACCGGCCGATTTACGTTTGTTCTTTACCAAGGGTGTGGCTGCTGACGAAGCGGCTCTTACCGGAGAATCGGTGCCGGTGGAGAAGGACACCGACCCGATTGCACGGCCTGATTTGTCTCCCGGAGACCAGCGCTGTATTGCTTTTGGTGGCACTTTTCTTGCCCGCGGCGCGGCAAGGGGGATTGTGGTAGCTACCGGGGAGGGGACCGAGTTCGGGAAGATTGCCATCATGGTGAAGCAGACCCGGAAGGTAGAGACCCCACTGCAGAGGAAAATCGCGGCGTTTACCAGGACCTTAATGATTCTTATCCTTTCTCTGGGCGCCATTAACTTCGGGTTGGGTTATTTCTTTGGTTTCGACCTGGCATACAGCTTCCTGGCTTCGGTTGCCCTTATCGTGGCGGCGATACCGGAGATGCTGCCTATGCTGGTAACGGCAATATTGGCCCTGGCGGCGGCGGCGATGGTGAAGAGACATGCCCTCATCAGGAGGCTGCCGGCGGCGGAAACACTGGGTTGCACTACCGTGATATGCTCGGATAAGACGGGTACGCTCACCCGGGATGAGATGACGGTGTTAAGGATATATGCCGGTGGCAAGAGCTATGAAGTGAAGGGGGTAGGCTATGAGCCCAGGGGAGAGTTTATTTCAGGGAACGAAGGCAGGGTAATTGAGCCGGTATCGGAGCCGGTACTAGTTGAAACCCTGAAGGCAGGCTACTTCTGTAATGATACCACCCTGACTCAAGAGGAAGGTAGGTACCATGTTATCGGGGACCCCACCGAGGGGGCCCTGGTAGTTTCGGCTGCCAAGGCGGGCATTATTGAGAAGCTTCCCCGGCTGGATGAGGTGCCTTTTGAGTCTGAAAAGATGTACATGGCTACTCTGCATGAGGACGAGGGGCAAAATGTCCTCTATGTGAAAGGTTCGCCGGAGAGGGTTCTGGAGATGTGCCAGCACCAGTTAACCGATGGGGGTGTTGCACCGCTTAAGCGTGAGGAAATACTGAACAAGGGAGAGGAAATGGCGAGGGGTGCCCTGCGGGTACTCGGGATGGCTTATAAAGTGGTGCCCAGGGAAGAGGCCTCGCTGGGGGTGGCGGATATAAGGGGGCTGACCTTCCTCGGACTGCAGGGGATGATAGACCCCCCCCGGGAGGAGGCGATTGAGGCCGTCAGTAAATGTAAGACCGCCGGCATAAGGTCGGTAATGATAACCGGTGACCACGTCCTGACGGCGACGGCAGTTGCCCGCCAGCTCGGGATAGTGGGTGATGACCAGGATGATGCCTTGACCGGGGAAGAACTGTCCAAGATGAGTGATGAGGAGTTATACGAAGTGGTAGGCAGGGTCTCGGTTTATGCCCGGGTAGCCCCGGAGCATAAGCTGAGGATAACCCGGCAGTTGCAGAAGAGGGGTGAGATTGTGGCGATGACCGGTGACGGGGTGAATGATGCCCCTGCCCTGAAGGCAGCTGATATCGGGGTTGCCATGGGGATAACCGGGACGGAGGTAAGCAAGGAAGCCTCCAGCATGATTCTGACCGACGACAACTTCGCCAGCATCGTGGGGGCAGTGGAGGAAGGAAGGCATGCCTGGAACAATCTGGAAAAGGCAATCCTCTATACCCTGCCCACCAATGGGGGTCAGGCACTGCTGGTGATGGGGGCGATACTGGTGGCTCCCTTTGTGGCCCTCTTTGCCATGCGCCTTCCCCTGGAACCGATACAAATCCTGTGGATAAACCTGTTCGACTCGGTGTTCCTTACCATGCCGCTGATGATGGAGCCCAAGGAAAAGGGCTTGCTCGAAGCCTCCCCGCGTGACCCCAAGGAGAAGATAGCTAACAGTCTTTTCTTCGAGAGGGTTGGCCTGGTGTCGGTGGCAATGGCGGTTACCGGTTTCCTGATTTACTGGAACTTCGGGCATCTGGCACTTGCCACGGAGAATATCCTGTTAACAGAGGCGCAGACGGCGACGTTAATGGCGGTGGTGTTTGTGCATGTAGGCTATGTGATGACCGCCCGCTCCACCTTCGAGTCGGCCTTTACCTTCAGCCCCTTCTCCAATAAGTGGATTCTGGGTGGGGTGGCAATCACTATCATCACCGACCTGGCGATAGTCTACGTGCCTGCCTTAAACAACGTCTTCAGGACGGCGCCTTTCCCGGCGGAGTGGTGGCCGTTTGTAGTAATCGGTCTCCCGGTCGGCTTCTTCGTGCCGGAACTGGAGAAACTGGTGAGAAGACAGCTCAAAAAACGGAAGGCATAAGTGCAGCGGCGGTTGCCCGCTGCAGACCGAACCGGGGCCAGGGAGCGGTTTTTGCATCTGTTATTTGCGGTATGCTATCATTACTGTTGCAGTTATCGGTGCCCCTGTAGCTCAGGTGGATAGAGCACCAGCCCCCGGAGCTGGGTGCGAGCGTTCGAGTCGCTCCAGGGGCGCTTCTTTTAGTGATAGGAGGCTAAGTTGGCAGATAAAGGGGAGCTTATCGAGATAAGGTGGCATGGTCGCGGCGGGCAGGGGGCAGTTACCTCAGCGGAGCTGCTGGCAAAGGCGGCAATAAGTGAAGGGAAGTATGCTCATGCCTTTCCCAGCTTTGGTCCTGAGAGAAGAGGGGCGCCAGTGCTGGCCTTTGTCAGAATTGACGCTGCGAAGCCTCTCAAGATACGGACCGAGATAACCGAACCTGATATTGTAGTGGTGCTTGACCCGGGGCTGCTGCAGATTATGGATGTCACCTCAGGACTTAAAGCGGGCGGCATGGTGGTGCTTAATACCAGGAAGCAGGCGGAGCAGATTAGGCAGGAGTTTGGTATTAATTGCCCTCTGGCTACGGTAGATGCTACCAGGATTGCCCGTGAGTTGTTAGGGGTTCCCATCACTAATACGACGATGGTTGGAGCTGTGCTCAGAGCGAGTGGGGTCGTCAAGCTGGAATCGTTGATTGAACCCTTAAAACACCGCTTTGGCCGCCTGGCGGAGAGAAATATTAATTCCATGAAACGGGCATATGACGAAACTCTGATAAAGGAGTGAGGGTAATTGACTAAGCCGGAAAATATGATGACCTGGAAGGACCTCGAGATTGGCTCAATCGTAACCGAACCCGGAAATGCGAGCCAGTACCAGACCGGGGCCTGGCGCTCACAGAGACCGATTCATGATTTCACTAAATGTATTAAGTGCGGCCTCTGCTATCTATTTTGCCCTGAAGGATGCATCGGGCAGAACGCGGAGGGATATTTTGAGGCCGACCTGTTCTATTGCAAGGGGTGTGGCATCTGTGCCCGGGAGTGCTGGACACGCGCTATAAAGATGGTTGAGGAGGAGGAGTAATGGCAGATAAGGTAGGAATTGAGGTCTCGGTTGCCATTGCTGATGCTGTCAAGCTGGCCAGGGCCGATGTGGTGGCTGCCTATCCGATTACGCCCCAGACTCACATCGTGGAGCACCTGGCGGAGCTGGTAGCCAGTGGCGAGCTGGACGCGGCCTATATTCCGGTGGAGTCTGAGCACTCGGCGATGAGCGCCTGCCTGGGAGCGGCCGCCACCGGAGCCAGGGTGTTTACCGCCACCGCCGGTCAGGGGCTGGAGCTCATGCATGAGGTGGTTTACGTTGCCTCGTCAATGCAGCTACCGATAGTAATGGCAGTGGCTAACCGGGCTTTATCATCGCCGCTGAGCGTCTGGGGTGACCATTCCGATGTGATGTCAGTGCGCGATGTCGGCTGGATTCAGATATTTGTCGAGAACGGGCAGGAGGCAGTGGATAACGTCCTGTGTGCCTTCCGTATTGCTGAAGACCGGAGGGTCTTATTGCCGGTGATGGTTCACCTGGATGGTTTTCACCTCTCCCATATGATTGAGCCGATTCTTTTCCCCGAGCAGGTTGAGGTTGACAGGTTTCTGCCCCCGAATCAGTACCCTTTTCCCCTGGATACGGCTAAACCGGTGACCATGGGCGCCTTCGCCCCCCCGGTTATTTATTCCGAGACAAAGAAGGCGCAAGAAGTAAATATAAGGGCGTCTCAAGAGACAATCATTGAGTGCTGGCAGGAGTTCGGTGATGCCTTCGGGCGCTATTACTCCCCGGTAGAAGGCTATCACAGTGAAGATGCCAGGGTGCTGCTGCTTACCATGGGCAGCTTTAGTGAGACGGCAATGACGGTGATAGATAAGATGAGAGGCGATGGCAAGAGCGTCGGACTGGTCAGACTTCGCCTGTGGCGTCCCTTCCCCTTTGAGGAAATCCGCCGGGCGGTCAAAGAAGCCGAGGTTCTTATCGTGGTGGATAGGGCCCTCTCCTTTGGGGGACCGGGGGGTCCGGTTTGCTCCGAGGTAAGGTCGGCCCTGTATGGTGAGCCGAAGAGACCGAAGGTAGTTAGCTTTGTCGGTGGGCTGGGAGGCAGGGATATCTCGCTGGATGGGTTTGAGACGATAGTTAATAGAGGGATGGAGATTGCCGAGACAGGGAGCGAGCGTGAATTTGAGATGTTTGGGGTGAGGGAATAATGGAGAAGTATGCACTTTATGTCCCCCGGCTGGTAACAAAGGAAGAAATCTTTGCCCCCGGCCACCGCGCTTGCATCGGTTGTGGTGAGGCTCTGGCAATGAGGCTGGTGTGCAAGGCGCTGGGGCGAGATGTGATAATCGTTAGTGCCACCGGCTGTATGGAGATAGTCTCTTCCCAGTTACCTTACACCTCCTGGCGGGTCCCCTGGATTCATACCCTGTTTGAGAATACAGCCGCCGTAGCTTCGGGGATTGAGGCGGCTTTGAAAGTCATGTCGAAGAAGGGTAAAAAACCGGCCCGGGAAACCAGGGTAGTGGCTCTTGCCGGTGATGGTGGCACCAGCGATATCGGGCTTCAGGCGCTCTCCGGAGCAATGGAGAGGGGGCACGACTTCCTCTATGTCTGCCTTGACAATGAAGCCTATATGAATACCGGGATTCAGCGGTCTTCATCCACCCCCTTCGGGGCCGCCACTACTACCTCGCCAGCGGGTAAGATGAGCATCGGGCAGACCAGCTGGAAGAAAAACATGCCGGCGATTGCGGTGGCTCATAACATCCCCTATGTGGCTACTGCCTGTCCTAGTTACCCCTTTGATTTGATGTCCAAGGTAGCCCGGGGACTGGCAACCCCCGGGCCGGCCTATATCCATGTCCTGTCGGTTTGCCCCACCGGTTGGAGATGCCCCCCCGATTTGACTATCAGGATGGGGCGGCTGGCGGTAGAAACCGGCATCTTTCCCCTCTATGAGGTGGAGAATGGCAAATACTGGTTAAGTATTGATTCCTCAGAACTTAGACCGGTGACCGATTATATGAAGCTCCAGGGGAGGTTCAGACATCTCTCCGAGGAGGTAGTGGAGGAAATCCAGGAGCGGGTGAAGGCAGAGTATGCCGGCCTCAGGAAAAAAGCAAGGAGAAGGCACCATGAAGGTGGGTGATAATAAGGCACAGCAGACAGTAAAGACAATCCTGGACAGGTTTCAAAATGACCGGGGATTACTGGTATCCATCTTACAGGATGTTCAGGCGGAGTATAATTACTTGCCCCGGGAAGCCCTGGAGGAGGTTGGCCAGGGTTTGGATATTCCTTTGAGCCAGGTCTTTGGGGTGGCTACTTTCTTTAAGGCGTTCAGTTTGAAACCAAGGGGCCGCCACCTGATTAATGTTTGCCTTGGTACCGCTTGCCATGTCAGGGGCGCGGTCAGGGTGCTGGAGGAGATTGAGCGGGAACTTGGCATCAAACCGGGAGAGACAACCGGGGATTTAAAATACACCCTGGAGACAGTCAACTGTGTTGGCGCCTGCGCTCTGGGGCCGATAGTGGTGGTTGATGGGGAGTACTCGGGTGAAATGAGGACCAATAAGGTCAGGCCGGTGCTGGAAAGCTACGATTAACCAGTAAAGGAGCAGATATTGAGCAGGCTAAGTTCTCCGCAAGAATTGGAAGCACTGAGAAAGCAAATAATAGGACAGAGGGACCCCAAGAGGCCCTGCGTAGATATATGTGGCGGGACGGGATGTTTGGCTCTGGGAGTTAAAGGGGTTATCGCTGAATTCAGGCGGGAAATAAAGGAGCGAGGACTGAGCGTAGACCTCAGGATAACCGGGTGTCCTGGCTTTTGTGAAAGAGGACCGCTGGTTGTCATCGAGCCGGAAAACATCTTTTACCAGCGGGTAAAGGTTGAGGATGTTTCTCAGATAGTCTCCCAAACTATTGAAAAGGGTAATGTAATCGAGGAGCTGCTTTACTACGATGCAAAGACTGGCAAGAAGGTTATCCACGAGGATGAGGTGCCCTTTTACAAAAGACAAGAGCGCCTGTTGCTGGCTAATAACTCCCGGATTGACCCTAACAATATCGATGACTACCTGGCGGTTGGTGGATATGCTGCCTTGAGCAAAGCCCTTTTTAAGATGTCTCCCGAAGAAGTAATTGAGGAAATCAAAAAGGCTGGCTTGCGGGGGCGGGGTGGTGGTGGATTCCCCACCGGTCTGAAGTGGGAATCATGCCGTCGGGCTCAGGGAGACACCAGATATGTCATCTGTAATTGTGATGAGGGTGACCCTGGTGCCTTCATGGATAGAAGCCTGATGGAGGGGAATCCGTATAGCGTCCTGGAAGGACTGGTAATTGGTGCTTATGCTATCGGTTCTCATGAGGGGTATATCTATATTCGTAATGAGTACCCCCTGGCGGTAAAGAATGCCGAGATAGCTATCAAACAGGCTGAAGACTGTGGACTCCTGGGTAAAGATATCCTGGGTTCAGGGTTTGACTTTATGGTCAGGATAAACCGGGGAGGCGGTGCTTTTATCTGTGGTGAATCAACGGCGCTGATGGCTTCGCTGGAGGGTAGAGTGGGTGAACCCAGGGCGAAGTATGTTCATACTGCGGAGAAGGGATTGTGGGACCAGCCGACAGACCTCAACAATGTGGAGACCTGGGCAAATGTCCCGCTAATAGTCAGTCGTGGCGCTGAATGGTATGCAGGAATAGGCACCGAAGGGAGCAAGGGGACCAAAATTTTCTCCCTGGTAGGTAAGATTAATAACACCGGTCTGGTAGAGGTCCCTATGGGAATAACCCTGAGGGACATCATTTATGATATCGGTGGCGGTATCCCGGAGGGGAAAAAGTTCAAGGCAGTGCAGACCGGTGGCCCGTCTGGTGGCTGTATCCCTGAGAGCTTGCTTGACCTCCCTGTGGATTTTGACGAACTTTCCCAGGTGGGCTCAATGATGGGCTCGGGCGGAATGATTGTGATGGATGAAGGTACCTGTATGGTGGATATTGCCCGTTACTTCATTAACTTTCTTGAGGGCGAGTCGTGCGGCAAGTGCGTTCCCTGTCGTGAGGGACTGAAGCAGATGAGCCAGATACTAACCGGTATCACCGAAGGGAGGGGGAAAGAGGGGGATATAGAGTTACTTGAGCGCCTTTCGGAGACACTGGTTGATGGCTCGCTGTGTGCCCTGGGAAGCACTGCCCCTAATCCGGTGCTGACCACCATCCGTTACTTCCGGGACGAGTATGATGCCCATATCAGGGACAGGAAGTGCCCGGCTGGTGTCTGTAAAGCGCTGATCAGCTATAGCATCGATGAGGAGAAATGCCCGGGGTGCGGGCTTTGCATCGAGGCTTGTCCTGTGGGGGCGATAACCTTTATGGGGAAAGGGGAGCCGGTTGTCCTCGACCAGGAGAAGTGTATAAAGTGCGGGTCTTGCTACGATGTGTGCCGGCTCGATGCCATAAAAGGAGAGTAAAGGTGAGAGGGTATGGTAACACTGACTATTGACGGACGGGAGATTCAGGCAGAAGAGGGTAAGGTAATACTGGAAATAGCCAGAGAGAATGATATTTACATACCGTCTCTCTGCTATCATGAGGAGGTAACCTCCTATGGTGCCTGCCGTCTCTGTCTGGTTGAGATCACCAGCCGGGGGCGGAAGAGACTGGTAACCTCGTGTCTCTATCCGGTAGAGGAGGGGCTTGTTGTTGAGACCGCTACCCCGAAGGTTAACAGTGTTCGCCAGATGGTAATGAAGCTGCTGCTGGCGAGGTGCCCCGATTCAGGGGTGGTGCAGGACCTGGCTCACAGGCTGGGTGTTGATAAGACGGACTTTGAGCTGGAGGAGGGTAACTACAAGTGTGTCCTCTGTGGTCTGTGCGCCAGGGTGTGTGAGGAGATTGTCGGTGTCTCGGCAATCAGTCTGGTCAACCGGGGTGTTAACAGGCAGGTGGCTACCCCCTTTTATGCTTTCTCTGAGGCGTGCATCGGTTGTGGCTCCTGTGCCTATGTTTGTCCTACCGGGGCAATCGGTGTAAAAGATGTTCGCGACACCAGAATAATAACGATGCCCCATGTGACGATGAAGTTCAAGCTAAAAAGGTGCCGCACCTGCGGCGGCTATTGGGCTCCGGAAAGGCAGCTGGAGTATGTAGCCAAAGCAGCAGGCCTGGCGGCGGATGCCTTTGATAACTGTCCCGACTGCCGGGACTGATGCCTCTGGCTTTCAGCTTGACCCTTGAGTAACTGCTTTGCTATACTTTTCGCCGCGGGGTGTGGCGCAGTCGGTTAGCGCGCAGCGTTTGGGACGCTGAGGTCGGAGGTTCAAATCCTCTCACCCCGACCACGGGTTTACCGCCGGCTTATTTATAGAAACAAGCGGCGCTTTCGATTTATCTAGTCTGGTCAGGAGGCGGCGTATTTCCCGGCCTCTATCTTGGAGTCTTCTCCGTCCGGTTATCTCTCCAGGTTGCACTTCAGGTTCATTCTTGCTACAATCTTGCTGCAATGGCTTTCAGGGAGATCGGGAGATACTCGTGGCGGCTTACTCTGGTCAGGACAGGGCGGCTCTTCGCTGGGGGTAGTTTAGGGCGGAGGGCTTTTGTTTAGAAGGGGCGTATAGTGGTGGTTAAATATAACCCTCGGGAAATAGAGAAGAAATGGCAGCAGAGATGGGCGGAAGATAGACTCTATGAGGTTAGGGAGGATAGCACTAAGCCCAAGTGGTATGCGCTGACCATGTTTCCCTATACTTCGGGTGACCTTCATATCGGGCACTGGTATGCCATGGCTCCGTCTGATGTCCATGCCCGTTTCAAGCGGATGCAGGGTTATAATGTGCTCCACCCGATGGGGTTTGATGCCTTTGGTCTCCCCGCCGAGAATGCGGCTATCAGCCGGGGTATTCACCCGTTCACCTGGACGATGCAGAACATAGAGAATATGCGCTGCCAGCTCAAAAGCATGGGCGCCATCTATGACTGGGACCGGGAGGTGATTACCTGCCTGCCTGAGTATTATAAGTGGACGCAGTGGTTCTTCCTGAAACTGTATGAGAACGGGCTGGCTTATCGGGGCAAGGCCCCGGTTAACTGGTGCCCCCGCTGCCAGACGGTACTGGCTAACGAGCAAGTAGTGGACGGTTGCTGCGAGCGTTGTGGGGCGATTGTCAGCCACCGGGACCTGGAGCAGTGGTTTTTCAGAATTACCAGGTACGCTGATGAGCTTATGCAGCATAATGGCATCGACTGGCCGGAACGGATAAAGCTCATGCAGCGAAACTGGGTGGGTAAAGGTGAGGGGACGGAGATTTCATTTGCCCTTGACCACCCGGGAACAGCGGAGAAGGAGGTCAGGGTGTTCACCACCCGCCCCGATACCATCTTCGGGGTTACCTTCATGGTGCTGGCTCCGGAGCATCCGCTGGTGGCTGAACTGACCTCGCCGGAGAAGAAGGTTGAGGTTGAGGAATATGTCGCCCGGTCGCGGTGGCGCAGTGACATAGAAAGGCTATCTACTGAGAAGGAAAAGGACGGGGTGTTCACCGGGGCTTACGTCGTAAACCGGCTTAACGGCGAAAAGGTGCCTGTCTGGACGGGTGACTATGTGCTGCTGAGTTACGGTACCGGGGCAGTAATGGGCGTGCCGGCTCATGATGAGCGGGACTTTGTCTTTGCAAGGAAGTATGACCTGCCGGTACGGGTAGTGGTAGCCCCACCGGCGTGGGACGGGAAGGAGCTTGAGGAAGCATATACTGAAGCGGGCACTATGGTGAACTCCGGTGAGTTCGACGGGATTCCCAGCCAGCAGGGCATTGAGGCGGTGTCTGATTTTCTGGAGGAGAGGGGATGGGGGAAACGAACCGTGACCTACCGCCTCCGCGACTGGCTTATCTCCCGGCAGCGCTACTGGGGGGCACCAATCCCTATGATTTATTGCTCCCGGTGCGGTACTGTGCCGGTCCCTGAGGCAGACTTGCCGGTATTACTGCCCGAGGATGCTGAATTCAAACCCACCGGTGAGTCACCGCTAAAGTACTGTGAGCAGTTTGTGAATGCCAGCTGTCCGCAATGTGGGGCTCCTGCCAGGCGGGAGACCGATACCATGGATACCTTTATGTGCTCCTCGTGGTATTTCCTGCGCTATGCCAGTCCCCACTATGATACGGCGGCATTAGACCCGGATAAGGTATGCTACTGGCTGCCGGTAGACCTGTATACCGGTGGTGCCGAGCATGCTGTCATGCACCTGTTCTATGCCCGCTTCTTCACTAAGGCGCTGCGGGATATGGGGCTTCTTAATTTTGGTGAGCCGTTTACCCGCCTGTTCAACCAGGGGATTATTATTGCCGAGAAGCAGAAGATGAGCAAGTCGCGGGGTAATGTCGTAACCCCTGACGAATATGTTTCCGAGCTGGGTGCTGATGCGGTGCGTGCCTATCTTATGTTTATTGGCCCCTGGGAGCAGGGCGGCGAGTGGAACGACAGTGGCATCAGCGGCATCAGCCGCTGGCTTAACCGGGTATGGAACCTGGTGCTGGGGGGGTGCAGGTGGGAAGAGGATGTTGTCCCCGCTGACAGAGAGAAGGCGGGGCGGGAACTATCCCGTTTTACCCATCAGACTATCCGAAGAGTTACCCGGGACATTGAGAAGCTTCGTTTTAATACGATGATAGCAGCCCTTATGGAGTTTACTAATTATCTGGCCAAGGTTAAAGAGGCAGAGACTGTTGGTACCTCGACCTGGGAAGAGTCCGTAGATACCCTGCTTTTGCTCCTGGCGCCTACCGCTCCCCACCTGGCTGAGGAACTGTGGCAGCAGACAGGGCATAGTTACAGTATCCATAACCAGAGCTGGCCACAATGGGATGAGGAGCTGGCTAAGGACGAGGAGATAACCCTGGTGGTCCAGGTTAATGGTAAGCTGCGCGACCGCATTGCGGTGCCAGTGTCAATTACCGAGACTGAAGCCAGAGAGGTAGCACTGGAAAGACAGCGGGTAAAAGCTTACCTTGCGGGCAGGAAGATTGTTAACATAATATATGTCCCGCGGAGACTGGTAAATGTGGTGGTGCGCTAAGGGGAGCATGACATGAAGATAGGGTTCATCGGCGGTGGGAATATGGGTGAGGCAATGCTCGCGGCTGTCCTGGATAAAGGACTGGCTGCCCCCCAGGATATCCGGGTGAGCGATATTAGCGAGACTCGCCGCCGGTACCTTGAAGAGAAATACGGCGTGGCAGCGGTGAGCGACAATCTGCTGGCAGCGGGTAACGTGGAGGTGGTGGTCCTTGCCGTCAAACCTCAGAACCTGGCTCAGGTAATGGCTGATATGAGAGGTCAGATCAAAGACAGCCAGCTGGTACTGTCCATTATTGCCGGTGCCGGAATTAGCACCCTGCAGCCCGGGCTGGACCACCGCTCTATAGTTCGGGTTATGCCCAATACCCCTGCCCGGATTGGTGAGGGAGTAAGTGTGTGGACAGCCACCCCGGAGGTAACCGGGGCCCAAAAGAAACGGGCAGGCGCTATCCTTGGGGCGATGGGTAAAGAGATTTATGTTGATGATGAGGGTTATCTTGATATGGCGACTGCCATAAGCGGCAGCGGCCCGGCCTATATCTTCCTTGTTATTGAGGTGCTGGTTGAAGCGGCAGTGGGTATCGGTCTTCCCCGTGATATGGCAATGGAACTGGTAGTGGAGACGATACTGGGCTCGGTTCATTTTATGCAGGAGTCAGGTAAGACCCCGGCGGAGTTGCGGAGGATGGTTACCTCCCCCGGCGGCACCACTGCCGAGGCGCTGCTTAAGCTGGAGGAGGGTGGATTCTCCGACCTGCTTATCCAGGCAGTGAGCGCTGCCTATGATAGGGCCAGGGAATTGGGGGGCTAGTAAATCAGCCGGGTCTGGTGGCTACGAGGGAGAGTATGATTGAACTGGAAAACATAACCAAGGTTTACCGGATGGGTAAGGTAGAGGTGCCTGCCCTGAGAGGGGTAAGCCTTTCCATTAGAGAGGGCGAACTGGTTGCTATCATTGGTGCCTCGGGCTCGGGTAAGTCTACCCTGATGAACGTTATCGGCTGTCTGGATAAACCGACTTCGGGCAGATATATTCTGGAGGGGGTGGATGTTGGCCAACTGAATGATAACCAGCTGGCCCGGTTAAGAAATAAGAAGATAGGTTTTGTCTTCCAGGACTATAATCTCCTGTCCCGGGCTACGGCACTCTCCAATGTTGAACTCCCGCTTGTCTACGGTGGCGGCCGCAACAAGCGTAAGCAGGCTATGGAAGCGCTGGAGCGGGTGGGACTGGGGAGGAGAGCTAGCCACAGGCCTACCGAGCTATCCGGCGGCGAACAGCAGCGGGTAGCCATTGCCCGGGCGCTGGTAAATAATCCGCAAATTATTCTGGCCGATGAGCCCACCGGCAACCTGGATAGTGTGGCCACTGCTGAAATCGTCTCTATCTTCAGGCAGCTTAACCGGGACGGTATCACGCTGGTGGTAATTACTCACGAGGTGGATATTGCCGGGCAAGCCCAGCGTACCATTCATATGCTTGATGGGAGGATTACCCGGGGAGACTGTGAGGAAAGGGTTATCTAGGTAACAGGTAGTTGATTTCATATCAGGAGACTGCGAGTGAAGTTTGTTGATTCTTTCTTTATTGCGATAAGGTCACTGGTAGCTAATAAGCTGCGGTCTTCTCTAACCATGCTCGGTATCATTATTGGCGTGGGTGCCGTGATTGCCCTGATGTCAATAGGGAGAGGTGCCCAGGCCGGTATTACGGCTACCTTTGAGCAGATGGGGACTAATGTGATTAACGTGATGTCCCAGACCCCGGGGGTCAGTACTTTGGCGGCAATGACATATTCTAACCTGAGCCTGACGTTAGACGATGCTGAGGCTATTGAGCGCCTTCCTCTGGTAACTATGGTGGCACCGGTTAACGAGAACTATGTCGATATTGCCACTGGCGAGGAGAGTACGGTAGCCGTAGTTGAAGCCAGCACTCCTGAATTTGAAGCGGTGTACAATTACCCTGCTGAATTCGGGAGGTTCATTACCGAGCAGGATGTTAAATCCCGTGCCTCGGTGGTGGTTCTGGGGAGCGAAATAGCTGAGGACTTATTTGATACCGAAGACCCGGTGGGTCAGGAGGTTAAAATTTTAGGCAAAGACTTTACTGTGGTCGGTGTTCTGGAAACAAAGGGGGGACAGATGATGGGAACCAGCATGGACTCCATCATTGTTGTCCCCATAACCACCTATCAAGTGAGGCTATTCCCCCGGCAGACTATCCGCGGTGAAGATGCGGTGATGTCTCTTTCTGTTCAGGTGGCTGACTCTGTTTACAATGATGAAGTCTCCGGGGAAATTACCGAGCTACTCCGTAAACGGCACCGTATCGCTGATGACGAAGATGAGGATTTCATGATTATTACTATGGAGCAGGCATTGGGGCTGATGCAGCAGGTGACCGGCATATTTACCATTGTGCTCGGGGCTATTGCCAGCATCTCGCTGCTGGTCGGCGGCATCGGCATCATGAATATTATGCTCGTCTCGGTGACCGAGCGCACCCGGGAGATAGGGATTCGCAAGGCGGTGGGGGCCCGGCGGCGTGACATCCTGATGCAGTTTCTAATTGAAGCCGCAATGCTCAGCGGGGTAGGGGGTGGTATCGGTATAGTCGGCGGCTGGGCTGTGTCATATTTGATTTCTCAAATAGATACCGGTGGCATAGCCCTCAATGCGGTAGTGACCCCGGACATCGTGATTCTGGCCATCTCGGTATCAGTTTTTATCGGTCTGGCATCGGGCATCTATCCCGCAATGCGGGCAGCCAGTTTAAATCCCATTGATGCCCTGCACTACGGGTGAGAGAGGGGGGTGATAATATGAACTGGCTTGATATTGTCATTCTGGTACTTATCGCTATTTCTACTCTCCTGGGATTGAGGACCGGGATTATAAAAGCCGCCCTGTCCCTGGTCGGGGTAATTGTTGGTGTAATCCTCGCCGGGCGTTACTATGTTCCCCTGTCCGAGCAGTTCTCCTTTATTTCACAGGCTGGCGTGGCGAGGACGGTAGCCTTCGCCATTATCCTGGTTGGGGTAATGCTACTTGCCGCGGTGCTTGCCAGCCTGCTAAAGCGGGTGGTGTTTTTAGTGATGCTGGGCTGGGTAAATCGGCTTGGCGGGGCTATCTTCGGTCTGGCAGTGGGAGCCATCTTCTGTGCTGCGGTGCTTGCCACGTGGGTCGGGTTTCTGGGTGCCGGTGATACCATCATTCAGTCGATTATTACCCCTGTTTTACTGGACTACTTCCCGGTAGTGCTGGCGCTGCTGCCTTCAGAGTTTGATGCGGTGCGCTCCTTCTTCCAGTAAGGGGTTATGCTGTAGCTATCGGGCGAGATTACAAGTCGGGAAAGGGTAGGGGCGAGCATGGATATTAAAAAGGTGGCTGTTTTAGGCGCCGGGGTGATGGGTAGGAGCATTACCCAACTGCTGGCCCAAAATGGATATCAGGTAGCACTGAGGGATATTGAAGACAGGTTCATCCAGGGTGGCCGGGATGAGATTAAGGGGGATTTGAAGAGATTCTCTGTGGATAAGGGTAAGATGACCCCGGGCGAGGCAGATTTGGTATTAGCCCGGATTAAGGGCACCACTGACCTTGAGGAGGCAGTAGCCGGGGCTCAGGTGGTAATTGAGAATATTCCCGAGGAACTGGAGTTAAAGCGGCAGGTGTTCAGGGAGCTGGATAGGATATGTGCGCCGGAAACAATCCTTGCCTCTGATACGACATCACTTAGCATTACCGCGATTGGTTCACTGACCGGGCGGCAGGACAGGGTAATCGGGATGCACTTCTTTAACCCGGCAACGGTGAGGGAACTGGTCGAGATAATCCGTGGCGTCAAGACCTCGGACGAGACCTATGAGGCTATCAGGGGACTGGCAGTCGGGTTGGGCAAGGAGGTCATTACTGCTAAGGATACCACCGCCTTTATAGTTAGCCGGATATTTATGGCGATATGTAATGAGGCGGCTAAGCTTGTATATGAGGGCGTGGCCACCGCTGAAGATGTGGACAAAGGCTGCCGGCTGGGGCTTGGTCATACTATGGGACCGCTGGCAACCATGGACCTGGTTGGCATAGATATACCCCTGCATGGACTGCAGAACCTGCGGGAGGAGCTCGGTGATGCCTACCGTCCCTGTCCCTTGCTGGAAATGAAGGTGCTGTCCGGGGAACTGGGCGTTAAAACAGGGAAGGGATTTTATGACTACAGTCAGCGTAAGTAATCAACTGCTACTTGCGGCAGATAGGGTGGATGAAGTGGCATCGATACCCTCTGCCCGAAGCAGCCTCTTCCCTGCTTAGTTTTATCTTAAGGGGTCAGTTGACCCGTCTTGATTGGAGTTTTGCGTCCTGAGCGAGCTGGCTTAAGGCTAGGTGGCCGGTGTTTCGCCGGGGTGTAATCCACTCCATTTTTCCAGCAGTTGCTCCTTGGTCTCAGTGTAGTCCGGATCAAGAACACAGCAGTCCACCGGACAGACCTCGACACACTTTGGCGTGTCGAAGTTACCCACGCACTGGGTACATTTATCGGGGTCAATTACGTAGATAGTCTCTCCCTCTGAGATTGCATTGTTTTTGCACTCATCCTCGCATGCTCCACAACTTATGCAATCATCCGTGATCTTGTATGCCATCTGCATACACCTCCTGACTTTATTCTTGAGGAATCATCTCTTTAATCTCGATCTGTAGTTCTGCGGCTTTCTCTTTCAGGGCTTCAGCCACGGGCCTGGGGACAAGGTCATCGACGTTACCACCGAGGCTGGCTGCTTCCTTGAGCAGGCCAGAGCTAAGGAACTGGTACTTGAGGCTTGACATCAGGCAGACCAGTTC
>Ga0210003_1000377_pt1 | contig 40266 bp, 39 predicted proteins | sample LantaG_FD_182804 | JGI IMG/M metagenome (GOLD analysis project Ga0210003, IMG submission 182804) | Deep subsurface microbial communities from Baltic Sea to uncover new lineages of life (NeLLi) - Landsort_02402 metaG (SPAdes) (version 2) | ecosystem: Environmental > Aquatic > Marine > Oceanic >...
GATACCGATCTCGCACCGCTGCTGTATACTCCCTCTTGCCACCTCGTGTCATCTTGCCTCCTTTTGGGTAACACTTTTTTTGAGGCAACGATACCACTTTCGGTAACAATAATTATGACGCAATTCGGGGTATTGACTACCAGCGGGAAGAGTGCTAGTATAGCGACCTAAGTTCCCCACGGACTAAAAAAGTCTGTCCGGGAGAGAGGAGGGTAATATGAAAGGCAGCGTCTACAAGTTCATCGAGCTGGTGGGGACCAGCGACGAGTCATGGGAAAAGGCGGCCGCAATCGCGGTGGAGACCGCCGCAAAGACATTGCGGGAGCTGCGCATCGCCGAGGTCGTCGAACTGGACATGCAGATTGAGGACGGTAAGGTCGCAAACTACCGCACCAAGCTGAGGGTGTCCTTCAAGTATGAAGGGAAAGACTGAGTCTGAGCTCGTGCTGGAGAGGTAACGTATGGTAGTGGACTGCTGAGTTTCAGCAGTCCACTGGCTAGATCTAGCATCTGACAGCACAAGTAGCGGTAGAAGTCTGGTCAACCTGGAAAATTTAGGAGTATAATCCGTATAACCGTCCCGACTTGAGGAGGTAGGGAATGAGTGATGCCGACAGGACTAAAGAAGAGCTCGTAAGTGAGCTGGGGGAGTTGCGCCGGCGGATTACTCAATTGGAAGCCTCACAAGTCACCGAGCGCAAGAGGGCCGAGACAGAAAAACTGCAACTGGAGCAGCAGGCGCAAATGGCAAGCTGCCTGGCCACCGTCGGTGAGATGGCATCGGGCATCGCCCACGAAATCAATAACCCCCTTACCGCCGTCATCGGCTACGCCGACCTGGTGCTGGAAAGGGATATCCCGCAAGAGGTTAAAGAAGATGTCAGAATTATCCACAATGGAGCCAAACGGGTAGCCGATATCATAAAGAGGCTCCTTACCTTTGCCCGCCAGTACCAGCCGGAGCGGACCTACCTCGATATCAACGATATCATCAAGACTACCCTTGAATTTCGGGCCTACGAACTCGAGACCTCCAGTATCAAGGTTATCACCCACCTTGCCCCCGACCTTCCCCGGACGATGGCTGACGCCGGCCAGCTCCAGCAGGTGTTCTTAAACCTCATCATCAACGCCGAGACAGAGATGGGACCGGCCCACGGTGGGGGTAAGCTCTCAGTTAAGACAGAGACGGTTGGCAGCACCATCCGGATATTCTTTAAGGATGATGGCCCCGGGATTACGAAAGAAAACCTGGAGAAGATATTTAACCCCTTCTTTACCACCCGGGAGGTAGGCAAGGGGACGGGGCTGGGCTTAAGCCTCTGCCACGGCATAATTAGCGAGCATAAGGGGCGGCTATACGCTGAGAGTAAACCGGGTAAGGGGGCTACCTTTATCGTGGAGCTGCCCGTTATCACCGAAGAGAAGCAGCTTGAGATGGCCGAGCCCGCCGAGGAGGTAAAGAAGGTAGCTCCTGCCAGGATACTGGTGGTGGACGATGAGCCGGCAATCTGCCAACTCCTTAAGCGTGTGCTCACCGGTGAGGGACACGAGGTGGAAACGGTTGCCAGTGCCGGTGATGCCCTCGAAAAGATGAAGGGCACGAGGTACAACCTCATCCTGCTTGATATCAAGCTGCCGGGCAGAGGCAGCATTGAGCTATACAAGCGGATGCAAAAGATAGCCGAATCTCTGGCCAGGAGGGTAGTCTTCATCACCGGTGATGTCATAGGGAATGACACGAGAAGCTTCCTCTCTCAAACCAAAGCCCCTTACATTACCAAGCCCTTTGACATAGAACAGCTAAAGAGAGACATCAGCCGCCTGTTAACCTAAAATTGACAAGCGGCACTCGATTGTATTATGTTCTGTACTATCTATGATGAATAGCCAGCGTCAACAGGCAGCAGAATCACTACAGAAGCAGCGAGGGACCTTTCTCGCTATCTTCCAGAAGGCCCCCTACGGGGTGGCACTGGTCGGCAAGGACGGGACTTATCTCTATACCAACCCTGAATTCACCAGCCTCACGGGTTACACGCTGGAGGACATTCCTACCGGAAGGGAGTGGTGTAAGAAGGCATATCCGGACCCGGAATACCGGCGGAAGGTCACCACGACCTGGAAAAAGGATATCGCCCGGAAGGGGGCCAAGCGGGTATTCAGTGTCGCCTGTAAGAACGGAGAGGCCAGGGAGATAGAGTTCTGGTCAACCCTGCTGGATGATGGCAGTACCTTCACAATGCTGTCCGACGTCACCGAACGCAAGCAGGCAGAAGAAAAGCTCCAGGAGTTCTACCGGCAGGAAAGGGAAGCCCGCCTGAAGCTGCAGGAGGAACAGGAGGAGAAATTACAGTTTATCAATACCCTGGCCCACGAGCTCAAAACACCCCTTACCTCCATTGTCGCCTCAGGGGGACTCCTGCTTGAAGAGCTGGAGGGGAAGGTACAGACCTCGTGGGTGAGACTGGTTGAAAATATGCTCCGTGCCACCAACAAGCTGGAGAGCAGGCTTACCGAGCTCCTGGACATGGCAAAAATGGGGGGGGTGAGCTTTAACCTGGAGCCGGAGCTCCTGGATGCCCGGCTGCTCCTGCAGAACGTAGCCCGGGAGCTATCGCCGGTGGCAGGTAAAAAGGGACAGTCCCTGACCCTGGACATACCGCCCTCCGTACCTATGGTCAACGCCGACTGGCAGCGCCTGGAGCAGGTAATGTTCAACCTGATAACCAACGCTATCAAATTCACCGGGAAAGGTGGTAAAATAAAGGTCAGACTGTTCGGGAAAGGCAGCGAGCTGGTGGTGGAGGTAGAAGATAATGGTATTGGCATTAGCGAGGAAGAGCAGGCCCGAATATTTATGCCCTACTACCGGGTTGAGGCCGACCGGCCGCGTTTTCCCGGCCTGGGGCTGGGGCTTGCCTTAAGCAAACAGCTGGTGGAGCTGCACGGGGGCAGAATATGGGTGCGGAGTAGGCCCGGGAAAGGCAGTACTTTCGCCTTTGCCTTACCCATTGCCGAGGAGGAGGAAAACACCACCAGCCCATAGCCAGGGAGGCAGGCAGGTAATCTTTCTATAAAGAGAGCCATCTTGAAATTTTTGGTAATTGAGGACAACCCGGATATTGTTGACACCGTTTCTCTGTGCTTCGAGCTGCGCTGGCCCGAGGTCGAAATAATATCTGCCGTTGAAGGAGGCCAGGGACTGAAACTGTTTAAGGCCGAGTCCCCGGATGTCATTATCCTCGACCTTGGTCTCCCTGATACGGATGGCTTCGACGTGCTGAAGAAAATCCGTTCCTCCTCCAACGTGCCGGTTGTCATCCTCACCGTAAGGGGCGATGAAATGGACAAGGTAAAAGGCCTGGAGCTGGGAGCCGATGATTACATCACCAAGCCCTTCAGCCACATCGAGCTCCTGGCACGGATAAAAGCCGTCCTCCGCCGCACCCGCCTGCCGGAATTCAGAACCGGAGAAAAGCCTTTCCGCAGCCCCGGGATGACGATTGATTTCAGCACCCGGACCGTAACCGTCAGGGGACAGCCGATAAGCTTAACCCCGATTGAATACAACCTGCTCCATTACCTGGTAGTGAACGAAGGTACGGTGCTCACCCACCGGGCACTGCTGGAAAAGGTGTGGGGGGAAGAATACACCGACTCTTCGGAGTACCTCAAGGTATATATCCAGCGCCTGCGCAACAAACTGGAGGCCGCCCCCTCTAACCCCCGGCTCCTCATCAGCGAGCGGGGAATAGGCTATAAGTTCGTCAGGCCACCGTCCGACTAGCCGTCCGCCGCAGCTCCTCTTAGAAATATTTACCATTTGTTTACCAAATATTTACCTGCCTGTTTACCTTATTTACCCGTATGTTTACCCTGCCGGGGTATTATTACTGATGTAGGCAAACTTTAAAAAATTAACAAACCTCTAACTTGACCTTTACAGGTAACTAATTCCGACACACTAGACATAGAAGCAGTGAAAGCTAAAGCGAAGGCCAGGATTGTTAGCTATGTTGAGAAGATTGTTGATTAATAAGAAATTGCTGGTAATTGTTCCGGTGGTGACGGTACTGGCTCTCGCCGGGCTGTTCCTGCCGGAGAAGAAGATCAGTATCGACCCCTCTGGCATGCTCTCCATTGAATCTAAAATTGTTATTTCCGTTGGCTCTGAGGTGGCCTATGCCGCGACTACTCTAGCGTTATACCCAGCCGGAGTAACAACTACAGATGCCCACCTGGGCGACCCATTACTCGATATGGACTGGCTTAATCCAGGGTATGTTGGGGCTGATGATACTCTATATGCTACGGTTACAAACTATAAAAACTTTGACCTTGGCATTTATTCCTATCGGCTCGATGCCGTTGACTTTGGTTTTGAGATTCCCGATGGTGCTACCATTGATGGCATTGTTGTTGAGTTTGGGCGGTTTGATGATACTGATAATACTAACGATGCTTTGGTGCAACTTATTCAGGAGGGCACACCTGCAGGCAATAACAACGGTATCGGCGGTGCAGCGTGGGATGCCGTTGATACCATGGTCCCCTTTGGTACCAGCACCGACAAATGGGGATTGACTTGGACTCCAGCTCTTATAAACGCAGCCAACTTTGGCGTGGCAGTTGCGTGTGTATCAAATGGCAACAACGCAGACCCTCAGATAAATTACCTGCGGATTATTGTTCACTATACTCCGTCTCCAGACATATTAAATGAGCCAACCGAGATTAACTTCGGCACTGTCTACACCAGCACTGATTACTGGTCAAAGGGGTCAGCACCAGTTTGGGCCCTGGATGACAGTGAGTGTACCTTTACCATCACCAACCTTACCGAGGTAGCGGTAGACATTGACATCAGGTCTACCGATTTCACTGGCGGCACACCGGGTTGGACCCTTGGTGCCACCGCCGATACTGATGTAGTCGTTCTCAAGGCAGGAGAATCAGGAATCGCCAATGAAACGTTAATGAAGACACTGACTACCAGTGACCAAGCCTTTATTGCTGCCCTGGCTGGTAGCTCGGCTACTAAGATGTGGGAACTAAAGATGGAGACACCGTCATTGTTTAGCAATAGTGACCCTAAATCTGCCCTGATAACTCTTACAGCGACATTATCGCCCTGAGGTCGACAGGGATTTATAAAAATACTGAAGAAAGGAGGAGAAGAAGATGCGCAGGATAATAATAGCGACTGTGCTGGCGTTAGTGCTGGCGGTTTCGGCGGCGGTCCCGGCGTTCGCCTTCAGCACTACTGCGGACGTCACGGTTAGTGCCACGCCGGCTATCGTCAGTATCAGCAATGACCCCTCTGCTTGGACTATGAACGACAGTACTGCTACTGCAGGCGGGGACAATGTGATTCGTAAGGCTACCACTTACTACTCTAACGATGCTGGCAACCTCATTGCTCCCGCTGCCACTGTGATAGATGCCGACTGCCGCTTTACCGTCACCAACGATGGTACTGTTCCCGTTGACATCGCAATCGACATGGCTGACTTCGTTGGTGGTCTTGACCCCATGGTCAACAGCGACTTGGGCACTGCTGATGTGGGAAAATTTGGCGCCAAGGCTTATGTTTCGGGCGGCTCAAATGCTGGTACGCCTATAACTGTAGCTGGCGTCGCTGACGTGATTGCCAACCTGCCTGACAGTACCGGTAACACCAAGAAGTGGGGCCTGATAGTTGCCACGCAGACTGATGACTTCACCGACGCCACATTAACGGACAGCGCAGTTACTCTCACAGCTTCAGAGTATACCGGCGGTTAAAGGGTAACCAGGACTGGTGGAAAGCCAGCAGTTGAGCTTGAAACAGCGGGCAACTGCTAGACTCAATAGAGAATAAATAGGAGGAAAATAACGAGGAATAGATCAGGACTGGTGGAAAGCCAGCGAAGGGGCTGAAACAGTGAATAACTGCCAGACTCAATGGAAAAGAAAATGAGGAAGTTAATTGGACTTCTAATAGCGTTAGCTATACTAATGACGGGTTGTGCACAACCTTCCCTGCCACCGGAAGAGGTGAGTCCAGGGGAGGTTGAAGCACCTCCTGAGCTATATAATAAAACCTGGATTAGCCCGGGAAGGGTTGTTGTGGGCAATTTCCACGCTGGGGCGACAGCTACGTGGCTGTTAACTATACATAATGGCAAGGACGAACCAGCACAGTTTGAGGTCAAGTATCGGGAACCTAGCAAGGTTGAGGAAGGGTATGTTAAGGCGCCTAGTATGATTCAGGACTGGGTGATAATATCTGACCCGGCACCCGTGCTCGAGGCTTTTGAGACCAGGGAGGTGGAGATAGCAGTGGTGATGCCCGAGGATGCTGAGAGTCCCGGACCAAAGTGGGAATTCTGGATTGCAGTAAAGGATGTAACCCAAGGAGGGATGATACAGACAGAACTTGCTTGTAAGTGGTTAGTAACCATGAGGGATTAGCGTCAGGAGAAGAAAGCAAGTATAGCTTTAGTGAGGACGAAAGTCCCTGATAACCCGGTATCTCACTAAAGCTAATAAGAGGGGGATACTTTTGCCGGTATTCCTTAGGATGGGTAATCGCTGACAGGAGGAGCGGTCGGGCAGTGAGAAGAAAAGTAGCCTATATCCTTATTCTTACTACGGTCCTGGCGCTGCTTTGTGGACTCCCGGCGTCTCTGGCGCTCGGGGGAACATATAGTGGCAGCCAGAGTGTCTCTGTCACGGTCAGTGCCACGCCCGCCTTCATTCTCCCCCCAACCGTAACGGCAGACCCCATCCAGATTCCGGCCGACGGCATTTCGACGACAACCATCACCGCTACCGCCAATGAAGATAGCACCCCGGTAGTGGACGGCACCCCGGTACGCTTCACCACCGACCATGGCTTTTTCTCTAACGGCGCTCAAACAGTAGACAGGGAAACGGTCGGCGGCGCCGCCACGGCGGAACTGAAGTCAGTATCAAGCACCGAAACGGTCATCGCCACCGTAACCGCCGAGGTCTCCGGGAGCAAGGGGGCTACCTCCGCCTTCTTTATCGCCCCAGGGGGACCCGGGGTCTCCGGCCTCAAGGTCAAGTTGACCTCCCCCGGCGAGGATACGGTCGATGCCATATCCACCACCGATACCGAGGTCACCAAGAGCGGGGATGGGACCCCGGTCGTAACGGTGGCCAAATACACAAGTAATCCCGGCGGGGCCGCTCCCGGCGGCTTTGCCGCTGTCGACGCCTACATCGATGTGCACCTCGACCGCACCGAGGATGTTGACCAGATTTTAATCAAGCAGTACTACACGGCGGCCCAGGTCGCCGGCCTTGACGAATCATCGTTAAGAATGAGCTGGTGGAACGGCTCACTCTGGGTGCTCTGCTCACTCAGCAGCGTGAATACGGATGATGTCGACGGCTACAGCGGCTATGTTCAGGCGACCATAACCGCCAGCACCACCCCCAATCTAACCGCCCTGAGTGGTGCCATGTTTAGCTACGTGGGTGCTTCCCTGCCAGCCGGGGGTGGTGGAGGCGGAGGTGGCGGTCTAGCTCCTCCCACGGTTAGAGTCCTGACACTGGATACGCTGGGCAAAACAATGCAGGTGAAGGTCAAGGTTGATGGGACTCTGCTCGAATCGTTCGTCATCGCCGCTCCCGAGGGCAATGTTACCCTGGGGGTTGACAGCGGCACCAGGATAATCTGCAGCAACGACAAGGTGCCGCAGCGGCTGGAGATGAGACTTTATGAGGAACCACTACCGGTACCCGAGGGCTTCGCAACCGTGAGCCCGGTCTACGATTTCACCGCCTATACCGATGACGGAGCACCCCAGCCGGTCACCTTCGACCCGGCTATCAGGCTCCTCATCAGTTATGACCCGGAGGAGCTGCCGGAGAATACCACGTCGGTGTTTATTGCCTATTATGATAAGGAGCTGGGCTGGACCCATCTGGAACCCCCCACCGGCTTCGTGGCCGAGGTCGGTACCGCGGCGGCCCAGGTAAGCCACTTCACATCCTTTGCCGTTATGGCTAACGTGGCGGCTCCTGTCCTGCCGGCCCTCTTCGAGCTGCGCGACCTGAATATTTCCCCGCTCGCGGTTAAGGCGGGGGAGAGTATTACCATCAGCGCCTGGCTTTCTAACATCGGCGGGCTGAGAGGCGAGCATACCGTCATCGTGAACATGAAAGGCCTGCTGGAAACGAGCCAGACAATCGGGCTCGCCCCCGGGCAGAGCCAGAAGCTGACCTTTACCCTGACCCCGGGCAGCCCCGGGAGCTATATAGTAGCAATCGATGACCTCAAGGGTAGCTTCGTGGTGGAGGCAATACCCGTACCCCCCACACCCGAGCCAGTTGAACCGGGTGAATACGGTTGGTTAATCGCAATCGCCTCAGCGGTGGTAGTACTCGCCGCCCTGGCAACCGTCACCGCCAGAAAACGCCTCCAGCCAGCGCTGGCAGTTGAGGCAGGTGTCCAGAGATGGTTAATGCCCAGTGTCTCGGCGGGAGCCGCGGTCGCCGACCTGACATTCACCGCCGCCAGGGCACGCCTGCAACCAGCCCCGGCAGGCACGGCAAATATCTTCCGGCGGCTGGTATCCGGATGGCTACTGCCTATCTGCTCGGCACTGGCAGCAGTTACCGCCCTGACTTTTACCGCTATAAAAGAGCGCCTCCTGTGGGCTCCCGCGGTCGCCGCAAATATCTATCGATGGCTGGTACCCGGATGGCTGCTCCCAACCTGCTCGGCTCTGGCAGCGGTCACCGTCCTGACATTTACCGCTATAAAAGAGCGCCTCCTGCGGGCTCCCACGGTTGTTGCAAGTGCCTATCGATGGCTGGTACCCGGATGGCTACTGCCTATCTGCTCGGCACTGGCAGCAGTCACCGTCCTGACTTTCACCGCTACAAAGGTACGCCTCCAGCGGGCTCCCGCGGCTGCGGCAAATATCTATCGATGGCTGGTACCCGGATGGCTAATCCCAACCGGCTCGGCTCTGGCAGCGGTCACCATCCTGATATTCACCGCTACAAAAGTACGCCTCCAGCGGGCTCCTGCGGCTATCGCAAATATCTATCGATGGCTGGTACCCGGATGGCTAATCCCAACCGGCTCGGCACTGGCAGCAGCTACCGTCCTGATATTTAACTCTACAAAAGTACGCCTCCAGCGGGCTCCCGCGGCTACCGCAAATATCTATCGATGGCTGGTACCCGGATGGCTAATCCCAACCGGCTCGGCTCTGGCAGCAGCTACCGCCCTGACGTTCAACGCTACAAAGGTACGCCTCCTGCGGGCTCTCGGAGCTGAGAAGCCGGCACCGGCACCCTTCCACTTCGCTAACATGGCAGCAGCGGCAGCTTCAGCCTTTACTTCTACCAGGGAACGCCTGCAGCGGCCTCCGGCACCCGAGAAGCTGGCCCCGGCACCATTCCGCTTCGGCAACGTGGCGGCAGCCGCAGCTTCAGCCTTTACTTCTACCAGGGAACGCCTGCAGCGGGCTCCCGCGGTCACGGTAAAACCGGTTCCTTTCCGCTTCGGTAACGTGGCAGAAGCGGCAGCTTCGGCCTTTGCCTCTACCAGGGAACGCCTGCAGCAGGCCCCCGCAGCCGCGGTAAAGCCGGCTCCTTTCCGCTTTGGTAACGTGGCGGCAGCGGCAGCTTCAGCCTTTGCCTCTACCAGAGAACGCTTGCAGCGGGCCCCCGCGGTCACGGTAAAGCCGGCTCCATTCCGCTTCGGTAACGTGAAAGCAGCGGCAGCTTCAGCCTTTACCTCTACCAGGGAACGCCTGCAGCCTGCTCCCGCAGCCGAGAAACCGGCACCGGCACCCTTCCGCTTCGCTAACGTGGCGGCAGCCGCAGCTTCAGCCTTTACCTCTACCAGGGAACGCCTGCAGCCTGCTCCCGCAGTCACGGTAAAACCGGCACCATTCCGCTTCGCTAACGTGGCGGCAGCGGCAGCTTCAGCCTTTACTTCTACCAGGGAACGCTGGCAGCGGCCTCTGGCTCCTGAGAAACCGGCACCGCTTCGTGTCAACAACCTGAGAATCACCCCGAAGCGGGCCAAGCTGGGGAAGAAGGTCACCATTATGGCCGAGGCAAGCAACCTCAGTGCTGACGTCAGCAACTACAGCCTGGTACTACGAATAAAAGGCAGGGTCGAGGCGGTCAGGGAAATAACCCTTCAGCCCGGCCAGAGCCAGAAGGTAGCCTTCACCATCCTCAAGGACAGGCCCGGCACCTACAATGTAGAGCTGGAGGAGGCGAAAGGCAGTTTTACGGTCGAGCCGTAGCTGCCACCGGGTAAGTTCTCTCAATCTCTAGTTTCCAAGCAGTCTCATTAGTATACATTTTCCTTTCTTTAGTGTATACTACAAGCTAGCAAAGATAAACTATTAGCAGGGAGTTATTATGAATACTTCAACACTTTCAGAAAAAGGACGGGTTGTAATACCTCAGAAGCTACGGGAGCGCTATGGCCTCAAAAAGGGAGACAGGGTTCATGTTATTGATTATGGAGGCATCATCTCTATCATACCTACTTCTGAGGCCCCTATCAAAAACATAAAGGGTATGCTGAGAGGCAAGACCTCTTTGGTCAGAGCACTAACTAAATCCAGGCAGGAAGATGCTGCCCGAGGGAAATAGGCCGCTGGAAGGCAGGATATATGTCCTGGATAGCTATGCCCTCCTCGCCTACTTAGAAGCTGAGCCGGGAGGCGACTATGTTAAGGAACTACTGGAGGCAGCTTCAGAGGGCAAGTGTCGTCTCTACATGAGCATAATTAACCTGGGTGAGGTTATGTATATTGTGGAGCGAGAAAGAGGGCTTCCCAAAGCTCAAGAGACACTAGCTCGAATTGATGAGTTGCCTATTGAGATTGTAGATGCCGACCGTAGTCTTACTCTAGCGGCAGCCCATCTAAAAGCGCACTGGTCTATAGCCTATGCCGACTGTTTCGCCGCTGCCCTCGGATAAGCTAAGCAAATCCGAGGTGGATTTTCAGCGCCTTCTCAATCTGGATTATCTCTTCCCTTCCCAATTTTCCTATAAGAGTAAGGAGGCGACTTTTATCAAGGGTACGAATTTGGTCGGATTTAACCTTGGAGTCCTTGGGGAGATTCCCGACACCTTTGGATAGAAACACCTCAAAAGGGTAAACCTTCTGAAGGTTCCCGGAGGTTAAGGGTAGGATGGTTCCAGGTCAACACACTCAAATTCCCTTACTATATCAAGGCTTTCTTGTTTAGCAGATTTATAGCCCTCTTCGAGGAGCACTCGAAGCTCGCCATTTTGAATCTTTTCAATCCTCTGCTTCAAGGTTTCGGCGATGAAATGACTCTTCTTTTTTGGTCCAGCCAAGTTATCCAATTGCCGAGCAAGCTCCTCAGGAAGGGTGATATTCAATCGAATTGTATTCACAGTACACCTCCGTATGACTGCTTGTTTTGTGTATTTATCATACATTATTTTAAGCCGTTTATCAAGGAAGTCGTCTCTACATGAGCATAATTAACCTGGGTGAGGTTATGTATATTGTGGAGCGAGAAAGGCAGCTTTACGGTCGAGCCGTAGCCGCCCTCAGAACGTTGATGCGTCCCTTCCCCAGGCCGTTTGCCCCCACCTCGTCACAGCTGGCTTCAATCCTGGAACGCACCTCATCATTGAGGCAGCCATTGCCATTGGTATCGGTCACCACCGTGAAGAGAAGGGCCGCCTCTCCGGATACCAGCGCCGCTGCCTCCGAGGTGCCACTTTTATAACCATAGCTGTCACCGGGTAAGGTGGAGTAGATGCCCGCGCCGGGGGCACCCAGGCTAACCCAGCTACCGTGACTTGACCAGCAGGGTAAACGGTCCTCCCTATCGGTAGCTGCCACCGCGATAACATTGGAGTAGGCGGCCGGATATACCGGGGCCGAACCCAAGCTATTGCCCGCGGCGGCAACGACGATAGCTCCCTTATCCCAGGCATAGTCTACCGCATCCTCCAGGGTGGATGAGGGCTCGGCGACGGTCAGACTCAAATTGATGACGCTGGCCCCATTATCAACCGCCCACCTGATGCCTCTAGCCACCACAGCCGGGTCACATGAACCGCCGTCTCCCGCAACCTTGACGTTCATCAGGGAGCAATCATAGGCCAGACCGGTAATGCCATCCCCATCATCGGCAGCCGCGATGATGCCCGCAACGTGGGTACCGTGACCAAAAAGGTCACCTGCCGTGGGGCTCGGGGTAAGATTAATACTGGCGACCATCTTGCCCGCCAGGTCTTTGTGGCTCCGGTCAATACCGGTATCGAGAACAGCCACGAGAACCCCCGACCCGCCGGAAGTGAACTGCCACGCCTCGGGCGCCATAATCACAGACAAACCCCACTGCTCAGGAGAGGAGCTATCACCAGCCAGCGGCAGCTCATAAGAAGCATTCCCTGGCTCGCCGGGGATAAAAGCCACGTGTCCCGTATCCGAGGAGGGCCCTCCCGCATCACAGGCACAGGGCAGCAAACAGAAAACAAGAATTACGAGAGCCACGTGGGGGAAAATATTCCGGGTGAACTTCTTTGTGAATTTCTTTACCACTGTCGACCTCACCAACTCTTCTACCTTTAAGTCTAGCGAAGCCAACTCACGGTTATGTCACAACGCCGCCCTGAGTCCTAACAAAAGAATCACAAAGGGAGGGTGTCTTTAAGACGCTCTCGAGGGGACAAAAAGAAAGGGGCCTTCCAATCTCAGGAAGACCCCTTTACCGACACGTATTACGCCTTTTCTACCGGGCGGCGGCTACACGATTATGCCTCCTCCGCCATAGCATACCCGATGCCGGGTCTGGTGAAGATATAGCGGGGTTCTCTGGCATCATCCTTTATCTTCTGCCTGAGCCGGGTTACATTTACCTGGAGCAGGTGGGACTCGCCAACGTAGTCTTCACCCCACACCCTCTCCAGTATCTGGTCAGGGGTAAGCACACGACCCGCGTTACGGGCTAAATAGGAAAGCAGGGCATACTCCGTAGCCGTCAGGTTTACCTCCTGCGCGCCCAGGGTGACCCGGTGCCGGGCGAAGTCAATCTCCAGGTCACCGAAACGGGATAAAGGCTCCGAACGCTTCTCCCAGAGGCTGGCACGGCGCAGCACTGCCCTGACACGGGCTATCAGCTCCCGGGGAGAAAAGGGCTTGGTAACATAGTCATCAGCGCCGGCATCCAGTCCCTCAACCTTCTCCCGGGGACTAGTCATGGCAGTTACCATAATTATTGGCACCGGCGAGAACTCGCGAATGCGCTGGCACACCGTATATCCATTCATGCCGGGCATCATGACATCCAGCAGCACCAGGTCCGGGGTCTCATCTTCAAACACGTTAAGGGCAGCTTTGCCGTCACCGGCAGTAAGCACCCGGTAGCCATCTTCTCCCAGGATACGCTGCATCAGGCGCAATATGTGAATATCGTCATCAACTACGAGTACGGTTTCTTTCTTCACTGTCATGCCAGCATCACCTGCCCCCCTCTAAGATACACTAACAGCCCCCCCGGGCGTCAGTAGTCCCACCCCCGAGAGGAAATCTGTCTTTGACATATCCTATACCTTCCCACCATTTCAGTCAATCCTTCCGTAGAGCAGGGAACATCTGAAGGAAAGGGAGAGTTCCGTGAGAGGGATTATGGTGGGCCATTCTGGGCTCGAACCAGAGACCTCAGTCTTATGAGTAGTGCTACTAGAGGTGGGGGGTTCATTGTAAGGACAATGCTGGGCTTGCTTTATGCTGTTATCCATGCTTTCCTCCGTTCATTTCTATGATAACATTTGTCGTAATAGTGTCAATAGCAGATGACATTTTATTTTTATTATCGCATTCTTAATAGCAAGGGGGCTGAAATAGGCGACATCAACTCGCTGCGGCTGCTGTTGGGGCATGACACCCTGGATATGGTGCTCAAGTACTCAAGGTATATTGATGTCCAGAAAGCGCTGGCCGGACACCAGCAGTTTAGCCCCCTGGACAGGCTGTACCGGGACGGTAACCACCGTGGGGGTGACGAGTGGGGCTGGCGCTACTAGAGCGAGGGACATCACTGATAATTTCTTTACAAGAGGCATTGTCCCCTGCTCAAGACCAGGCATCTGTAGTTTGTCGCCGAAGCTCTTTGCGGTTTCACTGCCTAATAAAGCCTCTTCACCCAGCGCAGCCCGGTTTTCTTATGGATAAAGTATCAAATAACTATTGACAGAATGGGTAATAATGGTCTACCTTTAGGCAAAACTTACAGGTAAACATAATTCCCCTCTGGCTACTGACCTTACCCCCTCTTTTATTCCAGGGCACATTATTCTTTAGAAAGCGCCCTCTATTATCCCTATGTCCTGTCACCTGCTAATAACAGCTGGGTCCTGTCTAGAATACAAACAGGTCAAGGCCACCTAACATATTCATGACAGCCCCGGTCATATATCGAGCTTTGTCTGATACCAGATAGGCTACGGCATCGGCAATGTCCTGCGGCTCAGCCGGTTTACCAAACAATGTTCGTTTCTCCACCCTCTGCCGAACCGGCTCGCTAAGGTCAGCAAGATAAGTACCGGTATTAGCTATCCCTACCAGCACGGCGTTGGCGGTGATGCCGAACCTACCTCCCTCAATGGCGGCCGATTTAGCCAGGGCAATTAACCCCGCCTTAGCCGCACTGTAGCTCGTCTGTCCATAGCCTCCCATCACCCCGGCTACTGAGGTGATATTAACAATCCGCCCCCACCCCCCGGCACGCATATCGGCCCAGACCTCCTTGATGCAGTAGAAGGCGGAATTAAGACAAATCTTTACCTCGTTATCCCATTCTTCGGGAGTAGTTTTGGCAATGGAAATGTTATGACCCATCAGAGCGGCATTGTTTACCAGTATGTTTATTGCGCCTAGCTCTTCCTTAACCCTAGCCAGCCCCTTCTGTACATCATAATAATCCCTGACGTCCATCTTGACGGCGATAGACCTTTGCCCCATCTGGCTTACTTCCGCCGCCACCGACTCCGCTCCCTCAATATGACCCCAGCCGCTGACAGCCACATCAGCCCCTTCTCTCGCCAGGGTAAGAGCAATGGCCCGCCCCATACCACGCGGTCTTGATGCTCCACTGACAAAGACAACCTTTCCTTCCAATGACATATGTCCTCTCCTCCTTCAATAAAATTACTGGCAGTTTAATATTTTTTCAAGCCGCTTATTCCCCAGTCCAGTTCTAACGGGGTGCATTCCACCCTTTGTGACAGTTTATTCAATGAACTTGGTAGCACACTTCTTACTTGATGTCAAGGGAGCCTTACCATTGGTTGCTTAAGAGGATTGACTAATATGATAAGAGGGGTTAGGATATGGCTAAATCAAATTTCCACCAGTTATGGGACGCAGCCGTTTTTAAAAACTGTATAGCATGTCCTGGGCACCGCACAGATTTTACCAAAGAATACGGTGTATACAGGTGATAAGTGCTCTTATTGGGGGAAAACGATGCCTGTCCTTCGTGATATCTCTTTGGCTTTGGTTAGAAAACAGGTGCTGCGCCGGCAGGGAATGGGGAAAGATTTAATATCCCGAGCAGAGATGGCAGCCTTATTGCAGGAGCTGCTAGCCAGTGTTGGCGACCTTCATCTGCTGGAGCCGGCCATCGCTTACGAATTGTGCCCAGTAACTGAGATACGCCATGACCGAGTATGTCTGGAAAGCGGTACAGTGCTTCAAGGTCAGCTACTTCCCTCGCTTCTATCATCGGCCAAGGAGTTGGCTGTGATGGTCTGCACCATCGGTCCTCGCTTGGAAGAAAAGGTAGCATATCACTTTAGTAGGAAAGAGCCGCTGCGAGGGCTGTTGCTGGATGGCATAGGTAGTGCTGCTGTGGATTGCCTTGTCCAGAAGGCATGCCAGTTTGTGAGGCGTGAGGCATTGTCTCGTGGCTACCATACCAGTAGCCCCCTCAATCCGGGCATGCCTGGCTGGTCTATCTCTGAACAATGGCAGCTGTTTGAACTGGTGCCAGCAGGGCAAATTGAGGTACACTTGACCCCTTTGGCAATGATGAACCCCCGTAAGTCAACCTCAATGGTTATCGGTATAGGTATGGATATGCCAACTTGGACACGAGCTGAAGTCTGTGACCACTGCAGCCTCAGGGAAACCTGTTCCTATAGAATATATACGTGAGTGGAGAAGCAAAATAAAACCAAAATTATACGCTTGTACAATTGATTTTGAGCCGGTAGGTCGAAGAGGGGAGTGTCAAAGGAACGAGTCTCTGCTAGCTTGTGCTCGCCGGCTCGGTATAGGTATCAGTAGCATATGTGGGGGTCAGGGAACGTGCCACTCATGCAAGGTACAAATTCTGAGTGGAACCGTCTCAAAACCAACGTCTAGCGAACTGGAGGCTTTTACATCTCAAGAATTGAAGGGGGGTTGGCGTCTTGCCTGCCAGACTTATCTCCGCAGTGATTGCAAATTGACTATGCCGCCCGAGTCGATGACCACTCCACAGCGGGCCCAAGTGGAGGGATTAGAGATAACAGTTCAACTGGAGCCACCAGTTAAGGCCTATCACTTACAACTACCAAATCCTTCCTTGACTGAGCCGCAGGCTGATGCTGACCGCTTGTTGGAGGTACTAAACCAGCAACACCAGTTAAACTGCGGCAAAGTTGATATTGATACCATGCGCACATTATCGCCCAAACTACGGTCATGGAACTGGGAGTGCCAGGCTATAGTCCGCAATGACGAAGTGATAGCTCTCGTTCCCTGGCCAAACCGCCAAATGGGGTTAGCCATAGACTTGGGCACCACTAAGATTGCTGGCTATCTGGTCGATTTGAGCGACGGCCGGACTTTAGCGGCTAAGGGGCGTATGAATCCCCAGATCAGCTATGGAGAGGACATCATCAGCCGTATTACTGGTGTCATACACTTGCCGGATGAGGGTGTGCAGGTACAGAAATTGGCTGTTGAAGCACTTAACCAACTGGCTGTTGAACTGTGTACTGAGGCTAACGCTAATGCAGAAGAAATTGTTGAGGCAGTAGTGGTAGGCAATACTGCCATGCATCACTTGTTTCTTGGTTTGCCAGTAAGGCAACTTGTTCTCCCTCCCTTTGTCTCTGTGGTTAGTAGTGCTCTGGATATTAAGGCTCGCGACCTTGGTTTACATATTGCTCCAGGGGCGTATGTACACCTGCTGCCTAATATCGCTGGTTTCGTTGGTGCCGACCACGTGGCAATGTCGCTGGCAACAGAAATCTGGCAGGCCGCTGGTCCGGTATTAGCCCTAGACATCGGGACCAACACCGAAGTTTCCCTGGCAAGTAATGGACGGATTTCTACCGTCTCCTGTGCCTCTGGCCCTGCCTTCGAAGGCGGTCATATCAAAGATGGTATGCGGGCTGCCACGGGAGCTATCGAACGCTTACGAATAGCAGATGATAGCATCCAATATCAGACTATTGATGGAGTGCCGCCGATTGGTATTTGCGGCTCAGGCATCTTGGATGCTATGGCCCAGCTCTACTTGGCCGGGGTGCTTGATAAAGGCGGAAAAATGATAAGGAACCACCGCCGAGTGCGTTCTGACAAAGAGCAGCGCGAGTTCATACTGGTCAGTGAGGACGAACGGGATGGGCAACCGGCTATCGTTATCACTCAGCGGGATATCAGAGAATTACAACTGGCCAAGGCAGCTATTCGGACCGGCATCCAGGTGCTTCTGGAAACTAATGGCTGTGCAGAGGAAGAAATTAAGCAGGTAATCATTGCTGGAGCTTTTGGTAGCTACATTGACATAGCCAATGCGGTAACTATTGGCATGTTACCTTCATTACCCCTGAGCTGCTTCCAGCAGGTAGGGAACGCTGCTGGCATAGGGGCCAAGCTGGCTCTAATTTCTCTTAGGAAGCGGGCTGAGGCCCAAGCTATTGCCTCCCGAGTCAAATATATTGAATTGGCCAGTGCTCCTAACTTTGAGCAGACTTTTATTCAGGCGAGTTACTTAGGGCGATATAGGATTATAGACAGCAGGAGGGAGGAGATTGACTGATGGAGACTAGAGTGTCAAGCTTCACGAAAGAAGTGATAATCGGCGGTGACCAGCCGACAGTACTTATCGGCGAACGCATTAACCCCGCAGGCAGGAAAAAACTAGCTGAGGCTCTTAAGGCAGGCAATCTGGAGGTTATCCGCAAGGAAGCCTTGGCTCAGGTGCAGGCTGGGGCGGATATTATTGATGTCAACGTGAGTACATTCGGCGTAAACGAGGTAACCCTCCTCCCTCAGGCCGTGCAGGCAGTTATGGACGTGGTGGATGTGCCTCTGTGCCTTGATAGTGCTAACCCTGCGGCTTTAGAAGCAGCTCTCAAGGTCTACAAGGGTAAGCCGCTTGTCAACTCAGTTACTGGTGAAGAGCAGTCTCTAACGAGGGTTTTGCCTTTGGTCAAGGAGTACGGGGCGGCAGTCGTTGGTCTAACCCAGGACGATGAAGGTATCCCCAATAATCCAGAGCGGCGGGTGGCTATTGCTCACAAGATTGTAGAGCGGGCTGGGGCAGTGGGTATCCCCCGTGAGGACATTGTTATTGATTGCCTGGCTTCTGCTGTGGGAGCTGATACTAAGTCCGGTCTAGTGACCATCGAGACAGTTCGGAGGGTCAAGGCTGAACTGGGGGTGAACTTGATCCTGGGAGCCAGTAATGTCTCCTTTGGCTTGCCTGAACGTGGTGTGCTTGGTAGTGCCTTTGTGGCTATTGCCATTGCTGCCGACGTGCCCTGTCTTATTGTAGATGTGGCTAAGGTGCGTTCAATTGTTCTAGCCGCTGACCTTGTGCTAGGTCGTGATAAACGTGCTAGGCGTTATATCGAAGCTTACCGGCAACACCAAAAATTAAGCAATTAAGGGAGGTTTCTCTATGGCCTACGATGCGGTGAAAATGAAGGATTGGCAGATTTCCGAAGCTGCTGAAGCAAACATGCCAACCCCTGATGAATGGCGGGAAAGACTAAACCTGCAAAAGGATGAGTTAATCCCCTACGGGAGGCTATGCAAGCTTGATTTTACGAAAATCATCGAGCGCCTCAAGGACAGGCCGGACGGCAAGTACATTGAGGTGACCGGAATAACCCCCACGCCCCTGGGGGAAGGGAAAACGACGACCACAATGGGCCTTTTAGAAGGTATGGCAAAGCGGGGGCTGAATGTGGGTGGTGCTATCCGTCAGCCCTCAGGTGGTCCAACCATGAATATCAAGGGAACCGCTGCCGGTGGCGGTAATGCCTTGGCTATTCCCATGACCGAATTTTCCATGGGTCTTACCGGCGACATTAATGATATCATGAATGCCCACAACCTAGCCATGGTTGCGCTTACCGCTAGAATGCAGCATGAACGCAATTACAATGATGAGCAATTGGCCAGGCTCACCAGGATGCGCCGTCTGGATATAGACCCCACCCGGGTAGAGCTGGGCTGGGTTATAGACTTCTGTGCCCAGAGCCTCCGTCATATTATTATCGGCCTGGGTGGTCGCATGGATGGCTTCATGATGCAGTCCAAGTTCAGCATCGCCGTGAGTTCTGAGCTTATGACCATGCTCTCCATCGTCAGGGATTTAGCTGACCTGCGGGAAAGACTGAATAACATTACCGTTGCTTTCGATAAGCGGGGGAATCCCGTTACCACCGGTGACCTGGAGGTGGGAGGCGCGATGACCGCCTGGATGCGCAACACCATCAACCCTACCCTGATGTGCACCGTGGAGTATCAGCCGGTATTGGTACACGCTGGACCGTTTGCCAATATTGCCATAGGCCAATCATCCATCATCGCCGACCGCGTCGGGCTCAAGATGTTTGACTACCATGTTACTGAGAGCGGCTTCGGTGCTGACATCGGCTTTGAGAAGTTCTGGAATGTCAAGAGTCGTTTGAGCGGTCTCAAACCGGATGTATCGGTGCTCATCGTCACCATCCGGGCACTGAAAATGCACGGCGGCGGACCCCGGGTGACAAGTGGTCTACCCCTGTCCCAGGTCTATACCGACCCTGACCCCGGGCTTGTGGAGAAGGGTATCCCCAACATGCTCCACCACATCAACATCGCCAAAACTTCCGGTATCACCCCGGTGGTATGCGTTAACCGCTTCCTCACCGACACCGATGGCGAGATTGCCATCGTTAAAAAGGCGGCTGAGGCGGCTGGAGTACGCTTTGTTGTCTCCACCCACTGGGCTCGCGGCGGCGACGGTGCCCTGGAGCTGGCCGATGCCGTTAAGGAAGCCTGCGAAGAAAAAAACGGCTTTAAATTCCTGTACCCCATGGAAATGAAACTGCGGGAACAGGTAAACAGGATTGCCACCACGGTCTACGGGGCTGACGGCGTCGCCTGGACCCCCGAGGCCGAGGCCAAAGCCAAGGCACTTGAGTCCGACTCTAGCTATGATGACTATGCCACCATTATGGTGAAGACTCATCTCTCCCTCACCCACGACCCGTCAGTTAAGGGTGTCCCTAAAGGGTGGATTCTGCCCATCAGCGATGTCTTAATTTATTCCGGGGCGAAGTTTCTCTGCCCCCGTGCCGGGACCATCAGCCTGATGCCGGGAACCAGTTCCAACCCAGCATTTAGAAAAATAGACGTCGATACAAAGACGGGGAGGGTGCAGGGGCTCTTTTAGCGATTTTATGTAGCTGGGAGGGAAGATTTAACCTTCAAAACTTGATATAAGGGGGTAGAACATGCCGGCACAGATTATTAGCGGCACTGAAATTGCCAGGCAGATTCGAGAGGAACTAAAACAGGAAGTCGCTGAACTCAAGGAGAAGCACAATCTCATACCGGGGTTAGCCACTGTTCTGGTAGGTGAAGACCCGGCATCCCAGGTTTATGTTGGACAGAAAGAGAAGACCTGCAGCGCCCTGGGTATTTACTCGCAAAGACATGACCTCCCGGGCGATACCGCTGAAAAAGAACTGCTGGCTTTAATCGACAGGTTAAATAAAGACTCCAAGATTCATGGTATTTTAGTCCAATTACCCCTGCCCAAACATATCAATGAGACCAGAGTCCTTTATGCCATCGACCCCAGAAAGGATGTCGACGGCTTTCACCCGGTGAATGTAGGCAAATTGATGATTGGGGAGCCGGACTATTTGCCCTGCACCCCCCATGGAATTCAGCAACTCCTGATGAGGAGCGGGGTTAAGATTGAGGGGGCAGAGGTCGTGGTTGTAGGCAGAAGCAACATCGTGGGTAAACCCATCGCCAATATGCTGCTGCAAAAAAAGCAAGGGGCCAACGCCACGGTAACCGTCTGCCATACTCAAACCAGGGACCTCGCCTTTCATACCAGGAGAGCCGATATACTGATTGTAGCAGCAGGCAGGCCCCGGGCCATCACCGCCGACATGGTCAAAGAAGGGGCAGTGGTGATTGATGTCGGTACTAACCGGGTCGGAAAAACAGCAGCTGGTAAGGCTATCCTGTGCGGAGATGTTGATTTTGACGCAGTTAAAGAGAAGGCTAAAGCCATAACGCCGGTACCGGGCGGGGTGGGACCAATGACCATCACCATGCTTATGTTAAATACGGTGAAAGCGGCAAAATTAGCCGTCGGTATAGCCTAGCACGACTTAAAAGCTTTCTAAAAGTTAGGGGGTAAAATGATAAGGAAAATATCGGATATTTTGAGAGAGAAGAGGCGAACCTGCTCGTTTGAGTTTTTCCCACCGAAAACTCAAAAAGGAAGGGAAAGGCTTCCTGAAACTGCGGGCATCCTCAAGCAACTGGAACCAGATTGGTTCGCAGTAACCTACGGTGCTGGGGGAACTACTCGGGAGCTTAGCATGGATATTGTTGATGAATTGCAGAAGCGCTTCCAAATTCCAACAATGCACCATCTTACTTGCATAGGGCATAGTAAGGCTGAATTAAAAGCTATAATTGAGAAAATGAAGGAAAGGAATATCCGTAACATCCTTGCCTTGCGTGGTGACCCCCCTCAGGGTATGGACCATTGGGAGCTTGCTCCCGGCGGACTGGAGTATTGTTATCAGCTTATTGAGCTTATCCGTTCCTATGGCGACTTCTTTAGTATAGGCGTTGCCGGCTTCCCTGAAGGACACATTGACTGCCCTGATAAGGAAACCGATTCAAAATATCTGAAGATTAAAATAGATGCTGGTGGTGAATTTGTGATAACGCAACTTTTCTTTGATAACAAGGATTATTTCAAATATGCGGAAAGGATAAGGAAAGTAGGCGTCACGGTGCCAATCATTCCCGGAATTTTACCTATAACAGATTACCAAGCGCTGCTTAGGTTCTGTAACACCTGTGGAGCTACTATTCCTCAGCGGGTTCACGATATATTTAAACCACTCGATGGTAATGCCGAAGCTACTTATAAGACTGGTGTTCAGTTTGCAGTTGAGCAGTGCAATGAGCTACTTGAAGGCGGGGCACCGGGACTGCATTTCTATACATTAAACAAAGTCAACCCGACGCGAGAGATCCTAGATAAAGTGTTAGCCTAGCCTTAGGACTGGACCACCAAACGGCATTGAGAGCTAGAGTGTTTAATGAGGCCGGGACTAGGGCTTCAAAATAGCTATTGACAAGGATATTATTTCCAGCTAGTATAGCGACACTGATGGAGAAGGCTGGGGGCAAAATTGTGAGCCCCTCGGCTTTATTAAGGCGGTCAAGAGCAGGGGGTGAGATATGAGGTGAAGGATAATCTTAGCAGGCCAAAATCTTGTTGAAAGGAGCTTTTATCCATGAGAAGGAAGAGGTTTTTAACACTGATTGGTACCTTATGCCTGATACTAGCACTGGTGGCAATCCCCTTTACAGCTTGTACTCCTGAGGAAGCCCCACCAGCCCTACCAGCCAAAGACAAAATCGTTGTTGGTATGTCAAGACCTCTCTCCGGCCCGTTAGCTGTTATCGGAGACTCGGCATTCAGACCAGTCTACGAGACATGGGTTGATGAGGTCAATGCCGAGGGCGGTATATACGTGGAGGAGTACGGCAAGAAATTGCCCATAGAGCTGCTCATATACGATGATAAAAGTGATGTCGGCACGATGACCAGACTGACGGAAAAGTTGATTTTAGAGGACAAGGTTGACTTTCTGTGGCCCGCCTGTGGCACCGCTTTTATTTTTGGTCAAGCCCCTATAGCCAATAAGTACGAGTATGTAGTGATTACAGCTGAGGGTGGTGCCACGACTATCAAGGACATGCTTCCCAGCCTACCCTACACGTTCGTCAGCCTGAGTTTTTCCGACTGGTACCAGCTACCGGTTTTTGCTGACCTTCTTGCCGAAAAGGGCGCGAAGACGGCATACATAACCTACATTGCTGACCTCCACGGCATAGAGTACTCCGGTGTGGCGGGTATAGAATTCCCGAAGAGGGGAATTAAAATACTTGGAAATGTGAGCCTTCCGCCCAACCTGAAGGACTTTGCGCCCGTAATAAATGAGGCTAAGGCGTCTGGTGCCGATGTCTTTTGCTGTTTCGGCTATCCCGACCAGGTCCTCACTGTTACCGGGACGGCAATAGCGCTTGGCTATAACCCCAAGGCCATGATAGGCGGCCCCGGAGTCAATTTCGGGTTTTATCATACAACGTTTGGTCCAGCGGTGGAGGGAATATGTGGTTTTACTACCTTTGCCCGGGAGAGTTCTCCCGAACTCAACGCAATGGCTGATAAACTCTACACAGGCAAGCCTGAAGACATCCAGGATTGGTGGGGACATCCATACTATTGGGCTTCACTGGACATTTGGAAGGCGGCTATCGAGAAGGCTGGAACCCTTGACCAGAAAGTAATAAGGGATGTACTTGCTACGGAGCATTTCAATACGGTTCTGGGAGATACTTATTTCACGATGTTCGGTGATGGCGGCGGACTTCTGGCAAAGGAATCTCATCCCGGAGAGATTGGGCAGTGGCAAAACGGGGTGTTTGAAGTCGTAGGCGGCAATATTACTACCGCAGACTTTGTATATCCCAAGCCGGCGTGGCCAGCACCATAGGACATTAAGATTAGGAGTTTAGCGGTAATAGTAAACAGGCTGTCTAGAAAGACCTATTTATTAGGGAGATAAGCACTCCCGGTATGTTGTGTTTTTCTGGGCAGCCTGCATCTGTGATTGCTAGAGATAGGAAGCATCATTATGCTTGTGAGTATCCTAAACATAGTGATTTCCGGTTTACTGATGGGCGGCCTCTACGCCCTGATTGCTATGGGCTTGAGCCTGCAGTACGGTGTTGCCCGGGTGCTGAACATAGCGCATGGCGAATTTATTATGCTCGGGGCTTTCATCACCTGGGTGCTATACTCGGTGTTTGGCATCAACCCGCTGGTTTCTCTAGCCATTGTCGGCCCTGTTATCTTTATAATAGGTTTTATCCTTTATAGAACTTTGTTCACCCGCCTCAGAATCTCATCAGCATCATCAGCTGCCTTTGAGGGCAATTCCATGCTGGCCGCCTTCGGTCTCCTCTTCATCATTCAAAATATAGCTTTAGCAATATGGGGTGGTGACATGAGGGGATACTCTTATTTAAACTTTGGGGTCAATTTTTTGGGAGCGGTATTTGCTGCCAATCGCCTGTTAGCCCTTGCCTTTGCTGTCGTCATAGGTTTAGCCTTCTATATCTTTTTAGCCCGTACCCGCCTGGGGAAAGCAATTCGAGCCGCCGCTCAAGACCCGGCGACCGCTGGACTCATGGGGGTAAACATTAACCTGGTGCTGGCTTTATGCTTTGGCCTTGGTGCTTTAATGGCTGGTCTTGCCGGCTTACTTATCAGCATGTGCTTCCCTATTTACGCAACTATGGGTCTGGAATATACCATAATCGCCCTCATCGTGGTCGTCCTGGGTGGGCTGGGCAGTATCCCGGGCAGTTTTATCGGGGGTTTTATACTTGGTCTTGTTGGCAGCATAGTGAGTAGCTGGCAGCCCGCTTTAGCAATGGCTGCTTATTATGTGCTCTTCATGCTCCTGCTCCTGGTAAGACCGAAAGGTATTATGGGAAAGTAGAGAAATGAATACTATCAGAGACATCTTTAAAAGGCCCCTTGTACCGGGGTTAATTAGTCTCATCTTATTAATCCTGTTATCTACTTTACCCGTCTATGGCTCGGATTATAATGTCATACTACTGACCGCCATCTTGATGTATGTCATCATTACGGTGAGTTGGGCCATTTTTTCTGGTCCTACCGGTTACATCTCACTGGCGCCGGCTGCCTTCTTCGGGGTCGGCATATATACTATGGCCATATTGGGGGAACCATTACCCCTGCTTGTCGTTGTCGTTATTGGTGGTCTAGTCAGTTTCATACTTGCCCTTATCGTTGGTGCCTTGACCCTGAGGCTGAGGGGCGTATATTTTGCTATATTCACTTTCGGCCTCGTTGTGCTCATCAAGGAGCTTCTCCTGTTCTGGGAGATTAGTATAACGGGCACCCGTGGCCGATTCGTTGTCCTGGAAAGTAACACCACTATTTATTACGTCATGCTCGGCATTTTTGTGGCGTTAATGCTTACCGCCTACTTTATCAGACGCTCTAAATTTGGGTTAGCCCTGCAAAGTATCGGAGAAAGCGAGGAGGCTGCGGCTCACACCGGCATAAATGTAACTTTGGTGAAGGTTATCACCTTCGCCATCAGCGCCTTCTTCATGGGGGCAGCCGGGGCAATCATAGCAACACGATGGACATACGTTGACCCATACGTCGCCTTTAATCCGCTCTTTTCTTTCCTGCCGGTTTTGATGGCCATATTTGGCGGCGTGGGACAGCTTTACGGTCCTGTAATAGGCGCGGTTATTTTTGCCTACCTGGAAGAGATATTATTAACCACGTTTCCCTATTACTATATGCTTATTTTCGGTATTATATTAGTGGTCGTTATCTTATACCTGCCCACTGGACTTGTCGGATTGGTACAAAAATTGTGGAAACGAAGTTCGGGAGAGCAACATGCGAATACTTGAAGGTGAAGGGGTGACCAAGTATTTTGGAGGATTAGCCGCGGTATCAAATGTCGACTTCCATATTGACCAGGGTGAAATCGTAGGTCTGATTGGTCCCAATGGCGCCGGTAAAACAACGCTGTTTAATTTAATATCGGCGGCTCTTGTTCCTAAACCAGGAGCAATAAGATTTAAAGGCGAAAAAATTACCGGCTTAAAGCCGTATCAAATCTGTAGGCTGGGAGTGGCCAGAACCTTTCAAGAAGTTAAAGTTTTCGGCAATATGCCGGTTCTTGAGAATGTATTGTTGGGTTCGTTATTCGGGACGTCAACCGGTATGTCATCGGCGGATGCCGCCAGGGAAGCTACAGGGTTATTAGAGTTTGTCGGGTTGTCAGCAGTGAGAGCGACCCCTGCTAAAGACTTAACCCTGGCTAACCAGAAGCGACTCGAAGTAGCCAGAGCGTTAGCCACCAAGCCAGAGCTACTATTGCTTGATGAGCTGATGGCAGGGTTAAACCCCACGGAGACAGCTGAGGCTATGGAGTTGGTAACCAGGATTCGGGATAAGGGGATTACCATTGTTATGATTGAGCATGTCATGAAGGCAATTATGAGCGTATGTGACCGAATTATAGTACTCCATCACGGTGAGAAGATTGCCGAAGGAACGCCACAGGAGATTGCCACCAGCAGAACAGTTATTGAGGTATACTTAGGAGAGTAGGCTTATGCTGGAAGTCAGCAACATAGATACTTTTTATGGAAGGGTTCAGGCCTTATGGGGTGTTTCTTTAAAAATCGACGAGGGAGAAATAGTCGCCCTGGTCGGTGCCAATGGCGCTGGTAAAACTACACTGCTTAATACCATATCCGGTTTGTTACGTCCAGCTTCAGGTAGTGTGGAGTTCCTCGGCAAGAGAATAGATGGGCTAGCACCTCACCATGTTGTGGAACTGGGTATTTCTCATATACCCGAGGGCGGAAAACTTTTTCCCGACATGTCGGTGCGTGAGAACCTGGAGATGGGCGCGTATGCCTCTGAAGCTTGGAAACAGAAGGAAGAAACGATTGAGCGGGTTTATCAAGTTTTTCCCAGCTTAAAAGAAAGAGCGGGGCAATTAGCGAGAACATTAAGCGGCGGCGAGCAGCAAATGGTAGCTATGGGCCGGGGCTTAATGTCAAGGCCAAAACTATGTATGTTTGATGAACCGTCATATGGTCTGGCGCCGAGGTTAGTATTAGAAGTTTTCCGGGTCATAAATTCCCTGCGTGAGCAGGGAATTACCGTCTTCCTGATTGAGCAAAATGTTCAACACACCCTGGAAATAGCTGATAGGGCATACGTATTAGAAAATGGCCGAGTGGTCTTGGAAGGGGCCTGTGACAAGCTCCTCCAAAGTGATCATGTGAGGAAAGCCTATTTAGGTATTTAGGACTGTAGCTCAACTGATATGATATGCCATGGTGAGACTTTTGTCTCTTGAGCATTAAACTGAAAGATAACAAAGCAAGGAGGGAAGGTATGGCACGAGGCTATATGGGAAAAATGCTGCTGGTGGACCTTTCTAAAAACGGGCTAAGGGATGAGGTACTCGACGAAAAGCTTTGCCGTCAGTTCATTGGAGGCTATGGTATCGGCGCCAGAATCCTCTTCAGCCGACAAAAGGCTGGCGTTGACCCATTGGGACCAGGTAATACCTTTGGCATTCTTACAGGCCCATTTACTGGTACCCCCGCACTTTCGGGTACAAGGTACACCGTGGTGGGGAAATCACCATTGACCGGGGGCTGGGGTGATGCCAACTCGGGTGGTTATTTCGGTGCTCATCTGAAGTTCGCCGGCTATGACGCGGTGTTCTTTACCGGCATATCAGCAAAACCAGTCTACCTCTTTATTAATAATGGCAAAGCTGAGCTGAGAGATGCCGCCCATCTGTGGGGGAAGGATACGCGCCAAACCGAAGCCATACTCAAATCTGAATTGGGCAAGGATGTGGAAGTAGCTTGCATCGGCCAATCAGGAGAGAATCTCTCTCACATCTCTGCGGTTATACATAGGGGCAGAACCGCAGCTCGTTCGGGTTTGGGCGCCGTGATGGGCTCAAAGAAGCTTAAGGCGGTGGTGGTGAAGGGCAACATGAAGGTTCCTCTCGCCGATGAAGCAAGGGTTAAGGCACTGAGGAAAGAGTACCAGGCTAAACTGGGAGGACATATTGCCTGGTTAAAGCCGATAGGCACGCCGTTCCTTACTGTCCTGGGCGTCCAGAGCGGTGATTCGCCGGTCAAAAACTGGGGAGGAGTGGGGACTACCGACTTTCCCGATGCTGAACCTATCGGAGCCGAGGCTTTGAATGAGCGTAGGGCGAAGAGGTTTGCCTGCTACCTGTGCCCCATCGGATGCGGCGGGTACATGAAGGAAGGTACCGGAGAGTATAAATATGAGGCAGGTTCACGTAGACCGGAATATGAAACGATAGCTATGTTTGGAACCAATTGTCTCAATAACAACCTTGAATCGATAATTAAAGCCAACGATATTTGCGATCGCTATGGGATTGACACCATCTCGGCCGGGGCTACCATCGCCTTCGTTATTGAATGCTTTGAGAATGGGCTTATTACCAGGGCAGACACCGATGGTATCGAAATGACCTGGGGCAACCATAGAGCCATCGTTGCCATGACCGAAAAACTGGCAAAGAGGGAAGGTTTCGGTGCCGTGTTAGCCGATGGGGCAAAGGTAGCGGCGGAGAAGATCGGTAAGGGCGCCGACAAATACGCCATGCATATTCAGGGGCAGGAGCTTCCAGCACACGACCCGAAGCATGCGTTCAACTACGCAACTACATATAGGTTGGACCCCACTCCAGGTCGTCATTTCCAGGGCTCAGAATTGTCGGACGGGCCCGCGCATCCCCCAGGACTGCTGCCTGAATTCGACTTAAAGTCCTTCGCCGGTAGGGGAGAAGCCCGCCGGATAGGTAGCAACTTTCACCAGGCCGTGGTTTGTACCGGGATGTGCCTTTTCGTGTACTGGGCTTTTCCCAGCATCGACCCTATCGCTGAGTTCATGAGCGCGGTTACCGGCTGGGACATAACCAATGACGAGCTGCTTAAGACCGGGGAGAGAATTTCTAACCTCAGGCAGGCTCTCAATGTTCGCGAAGGGTTGAACCCACTACAGTTCAAAGTCCCCGACAGGGTACTTGGCCGACCACCGCAGAAAGAGGGCCCCCTGGCAGGGATAACAGTTGATGAGGATACCCTGGATAGAGAATACCTAACTGCCATGGACTGGGACCTCAAGACAGCGAAGCCGAGTAAAAAGAAGCTACAAGAACTGGGTCTGGATGACGTGGCTAAAGTACTCTGGCCTTAAAAGAATATGGGATACATAAAATATGAGCGGTCTTATCCGCAATAGAGGGAGGGAGATATGTCACCGGTATTAGAAAACAAAGTAGCTATCATAACCGGAGCAGGCCGCGGTCTTGGGCGGGCATTCGCGCTGAAGTTCGCCGAGGAGGGTGCCAAATTGCTATTACCCGATATCAGCCTGGAAAGGGCTGAGGGCGTGGTTAATGAGATAAGAGCTAAAGGTGGGGAAGCAGTAGCTATGGAGACTGATATCTCCGATGAAAATGCCACTAACAGGGTAGCTGAGAAGGTTATGCAGCAGTATGGTAAGGTAGATATCCTCCTCAATAACGCTGCCATATGGTATGGAATCAACATCACGCCGTGGGACGCCTGGGCGGTGGAGGAATGGGACCGAATATTTGCGGTGAATGTAAGAGGAACCTGGCTGTGCTGTAAGGCAATAGCCCCCCTGATGATAAAGGAGTCCAAGGGCAAGATTATCAATATTGCCTCTAATGTCGCCAACGTCCCCGCGGCACAACTATTTTTGCCATATTCCTTAACTAAAGGAGCGATTTACACACTAACTCACGCCCTGGCCAGAGCTCTGGGTCCCTCAGGTATTAATGTAAACGCTATTGCCCCGGGATATACAGCCACTGAAGCCACTTTAGAGCAGCGCGATAGTGAGAAAATTTTCGAGATTGCCACCTCGGAACAATCCATTCAAAAACGCTTGCAGCCCGCCGACCTGGTGAGGACAGCCGTATTTTTAGCCTCAGAAGACTCGGATTTCATCACGGGACAGGTCATCTATGTTGATGGGGGAACCGTGATGTTATAGGTGTAAACCCAATTCCCGGCAGGGAGAAATGCCGTAGAACATTTGTTAATAACTGTAAACCAGTTGTACATTTACGGAATAGAAGGATAAGTAGTAAGCGAGGTTGCCAAGGAGGGTAAGAGATGAGTAGAACATTTATGGTTGTCTGCTTTAAAAACTGACTGGGGAGGTTTAAAATGGATACAGTTTCCCCTCTTGTTTCCACTGACTGGTTAGGGGCGAACATTGGTGATCCAAAACTTGTTATACTTGATGTCAGAATTAGCGATGACTATGTAGCCAGTCACATCCCCAACGCAGTGAATGTTCCTTTTGTCGTCCCTTTTTCAGCATGGATAACAATGAAGGATGACCTTCTTCTGGAACTGCCAGACAAAGCTGACCTGTTTAATGCTATTGGCTCCGCCGGAATAAAAAGCGATTCCCTCGTAGTTGTTGTTGGTGGCGCAGGTGATACATTTGCCCTCGCTGGTATTACCAGGGTTGCCGATACGCTCCTATATGCCGGAGTTAAAAACGTGGCTATTCTTGATGGGGGATACGACAAGTGGGTAAAAGAGGGAAAAACTGTATCTACTGAACCCGTTATGCCTACGCCAGTAACATACACAGGTAAAATAAATGAGGCAATGTTTGTCTCAAAGGACTATGTCGCAAAAAAGATTAAGAAATCCGTCATTGCCGATGCTAGAGACGCTGATGTTTACTTTGGTGTAAGGCTGGAAGAAGCTTGGACTTCAAGGTTGGGCCATATCCCAAGTGCTAAAAGTTTGCCTGCTCCCTGGCTCTGGACTTTTGTAGAAGGAGTGGGAACTTACAAGAATATCGATGAACTTAGAGAAATGGCTTCTGGTATAATTGGTAAGGATGCGTCTAAAGAAATCATTGTCTATTGTGGTGTTGGGGGGTACGCCAGTACAGCGTGGTTTGTGCTGCAAGAGGTACTTGGATATACCAATGTAAAGGTATATGACGGCTCGGCACAGGAATGGACAAGAGACCCAGAAGCGCCTGTAGTCAGATACAGGTGGGAGTAAGAATGTTCCCTTAGTTAGTGTAAGCTCCTTGAGGGGGAAACAAATTAACTGGGGTGCCAAACGAGGTCAATATATTAACGCTAGCGGGCTAAAAAGCCCAATATAGGTCAAGGAGGTAAAGAAACATGGCTAAGGATCTAGTTAGCACATTGGCTGACTTGAAGGAGGAGGAGGCTTTAAGGATAGTGGAGGAAAGGTTAAGAGCAGGTGAAGACCCTCTCAAAATTCTGGGCGATGCCAGGGGCGGGATGGAAATCGTAGGGAAGCGCTTTGCCAATAGCGAGTATTTCATACCTGACCTCATATACTCTGGCGAAATATTGAGGGAAATAACTGATTTGGTTAGGCCTAAATTGACAAAAGCCGCTGAGGTTAAGCGTTTAGGCAAGGTTGTTTTTGGCACTGTTGCCGGGGATATACATGACATCGGCAAGGATATTGTAGTCTTTATGCTCGATGTTAACGGCTTTGAGGTTTACGATCTGGGCGTAGATGTGCCGGCGCAGAAGTTTGTCGAAAAGGTAAAGGAAAGTGGTGCCCCTATTGTTGGCTTAAGCGGATTTCTGACGCTGGCTTTTGATTCCATGAAAGAGACGATAGAAGCCATAAAAGCTGCTGGTCTGAGAGATGGGGTGAAGATTATGATTGGTGGTGGTCAGATCAGCGAGGAGATAAGGAAGTATACTGGCGCTGATGCCTTTGGTAAAGATGCCATGACCGGAGTTACCCTAGCCAAAAAATGGGCCGGCACCAATTAAGAATCCTCAGCAGAGAATTTGCAGGAGGAGGCAATAAAAATGGAAAGGAAATGGGAAGAGCTATCACCGGATGAAAAGCAGGAGGAGATGTTTGCTAAGTGGCTTTCGCCAGAGGGCATAGAGTTTGCCAGCCCCGCCGCCGAGAAGGCATATAAGGAAAGAGTAACCAGGCTAAAAGATGCCGTTCAACTTAAGAAACTGCCGGATAGGGTGCCGGTCTGTCCACTTCCTAACTTTTTCCCCGCTTTTTATTACGGGGTTACCCCTCAGGAAGCAATGTATGACTACGACAAATGCGCCAAGGCATGGAAGAAATTCACCCTGGACTTTGAGCCGGATGTGCATATGGGCTGTGCCGGGCCTGGCCCGGGAAAGTTCTTTGAAATTCTTGACTACAGGTTATATTCTTGGCCCGGTCATGGGGTATTGCCTGAGCATTCGTACCAGTGCAACGAAGGCGAATACATGATGGCCGATGAATATGATGCCCTGATTCAGGACCCGTCGCATTTCTTCAGTAGTACCTACCTGCCGCGCGTATTCGGAGCGTTAGAGCCATTCAAGATGCTCCCTGCTCCCACTGGCATACTAGAAATGTATGGAGTTGCCTTTAACTTTATACCCTTTGGTCTGCCCCCCGTTCAAGCCGCTTATAAGGCCCTTTTTGAGGCCGGCGCTGAAGCCCTGAAATGGGCAGGAGTTGTGGGTGGATTCGATGCTGAGATGGCAAAATTAGGGTTCCCTGCGTTCCTCGCCGGATTCACCAAGGTACCTTTTGATGTAATTGGCGACACCCTCAGAGGTACCAAGGGGATAATGCTGGATATGTACCGCCAGCCCGACAAGCTCATCGAAGCCATGGAAGCAGTAACGCCACTCATGATTAAGTTGGGGGTAGGCGCGGCACAGATGAACAAAAAACCTATAGTATTCATACCCCTACATAAAGGTGCTGACGGCTTCCTCTCCGATGAGCAGTTCAAGAAATTCTACTGGCCCTGCTTCAGAAAGGTACTCATGGGCTTAATTGATGAGGGATGCGTACCATTTCCTGTGGCTGAGGGGGGCTATAACACGCGCCTGGAAGTTATCAGGGACTTACCCAAAGGTAAGACTTTATGGACGTTCGATACGACAGATATGGCTAAAGCTAAGAAAACAATCGGCACCGTTGCCTGCATAACCGGCAACATGCCCACCGATTTATTAGCCGTAGGCACATCCCAGCAGGTGAAGGATTACGCCAAGAAACTCATTGATACCGCTGGCAAAGGCGGTGGTTACATAATGACCAATGGGGCGTTCCTTGACAAAGTAAAGCCGGAAAATCTCAAGGCGATGGTAGAGTTCACCAAGGAATACGGCGTATACAAATAGGGCTATAGTTGTAGTTCACTACCGGCAGGACCCTGATGGAGAGGGAAATGCCCGTAATCCGCGATATGCCTCTGAGCTTGAGGACCAGGGAAGTGCTGCGCCGGGAGGGATTCAGGGGACATTCCGATCAGACCTAAGATAAAAAGTTTCGGACTTATATGCTGTTGCTGTCCAGCGAAAATGTCACCCTGATTGTTCAGCGAATTTGTCAGGCGACTAACTAGTGAGTTAAGTCTCCCCCCGCGCATGTGAAAGGAGTAAGGCTATGCCAACAAAGAATATATTAAGAGAACTATGTCGATACAACATAGGCACCTGGGCAGATATAATCTATAGAAATGCGCTCCTCTATCCAGACCAGGAAGCCTTCGTGTATAGAGATACCAGGATAACCTTCTCCGAGTTTAATGCCAGAGTGAATAGGTTAATTCACGCCTTGCATGATATGGGTGTGAGGAAAGGAGATGTGCTTGGTATTTTATCTTGGAGCTGTCTGCAGTTTATAGAGGTATATGGGGCAGCGATGAAGGGGGGATTTATTGCCTCACCTTTTAATCCCAGGTTACAAGCGAACGAGCTGGAATATATTATTAACTATTCGGAAGCCAACACCCTTTTCGTAGGGCCTGAATTATTAGAAGTGGCTAATTCCTTAAGGCCGCGTCTACCTAAGGTTAAGAATTTTATCTCTTTTGAAAGTTCTGCCTCCGGCATGATAGCTTACGATGACTTGCTGGCGTCATACCCCGAGCAAGAGCCTGATATTCAGGTAGATGAGGACGACCCCGTCTGCATCATTTATACCAGTGGCACTACTGGCATACCCCGTGGTGCCCTATATACCCAACGTTGCTTTATGGAAGACACCAGGACTCTAGTTATAGATATGGGCCTACAACCTGGGCACAAGCGTGTTCAGATAACGCCTCTCTTCCATATTGCCGGGAATACTCATTTCCGGTCCTCCTTGTACACCGCGGGGTGCAATATTATCTTGAAATTCTTTGATCCAGCAGCAACGCTGCAAATTATCCAAGATGAGCGGGCTACCCATATGGACTTTGTGCCAACCCACCTGGTAGCGATGCTTAACCTTCCTGACCTCAATAAGTATGATATCAGCTCTATGAAGTTCCTGTGGTACGGTGGCTCACCCATGCCTTTTGAGGTATTAAAGAAAGGGATGAAGGTTTTCGGCCCTATTTTTGCCCAGGGGTATGGGCAGAGCGAAAGCGGCCCAGCCATTTCCCACCTGTCAAGAGAAGACCACAATGTCCTGGATAGACCCAAGGAGGAACAGAAGAAACTCATGTCGGCTGGCCGGCCAGATATTGGCGTACAGGTCAGAATTGTGGATGACGAAGCTAACGATGTCGAACTTGGTGAAGTGGGTGAGATAGCAGTACGGAGCAAGCAAATCATGGTTGAATATTGGCACAAGCCCGATGATACGCTCGCTAATATCATTAACGGCTGGCTTCATACCGGGGATATGGGCTACTATGATGAGAAGGGCTATATCTACATTGTAGACCGGAAAAAGGACATGATTATCTCCGGTGGGGAGAATGTCTATCCAAGGGAAGTGGAGGAGATTCTCTACCGGCATCCCGCGGTTCAAGAAGCGGCTGTTATTGGCATTCCTGACCCCTATTGGGTAGAGAAGGTTCACGCCGTAGTCACTTTGAAGAAGGGAGCAAGCCTCACCGAGCAAGAACTTATTGACTTTTGTAAGCAGAGGTTAGCTAGCTATAAAGCGCCGAAATCAGTGGAATTTGTCGATGCTCTTCCCAAGAACCCTGCTGGGAAGATTTTAAAGCGAGAATTGAGGCTAAGAATAAATGCTGAGGTGAAGGGTAAATAACAAAAATGAACTTCGGATTTACTGAGGAGCAGGAAGAGTTACGGCATCAGGTTCGCTCCTTTCTGGAAGCAGAGCTGCCATCTGACTGGGTGGGTTATGTAGGACCTACAACGGGTGACCGTTTAGCCTATGTTGAGAATGATTTTGTAATATTTAGGAATATTGCGACCAAAATCGGGGAAAGAGGATGGCTAACCCTTTGTTGGCCAAAAGAGTATGGTGGTGAAGGCCATTTCAGCGAAGTATTCTTTGATGATATAGTAGTACCATCAGAAAATATGCTTGGTAAGGAAAATGAAGGTTGGAAGGTGGTACAAACAATCTTGAAACATGAGCACGGTTCAATAGAATTTGTAGCTATGGCGGATAGTATCATTAAGAAGCTGCAAGCATTTCTGAAAAATAACCCCCAAATGCAATCGACACATGGCAAGTATGAGCTAGCTGGGTTGGCGATAGAGGCCTAGGATTACCTAGAGAATAAAACTAGTGGAGGCTAAGCAATGAAGGAAGAGCTATCAAGCATCATAGAGGAATACTTCTCCGACGCCCCTGATGTTTTAGACACATATTCTAAGGACTTTAGCCTCACCCCTCGGGGGGTGGCAAATTATGTAGTAAAGCCAAAAGACGCCCAGGAAGTTCAAAAGGTCATCAAGTTAGCCAACGAACGCTTAATTCCGGTAGTACCGGTAAGCTCCGGGGTTCATTTCCACGGGGCTACCATTCCCAAGCAGGGCGGCATCATTCTTGATTTGACTGGAATGAACCAGATTCTTGAGGTTGATAAACTTAACAAAAGGGTGAGGATTGAAGCCGGTGTAACCTGGGAACAGCTCACCAGTGAACTGGAGAAAAAAGGATTCAGGATGATAATGCCCCTCCTTCCCCACCCGCAGCGCTCGGTGGTCACTGACTACCTGGAAAGGGAAGTACCCACCAATACCGTATATGATTACGGGGAGCCGCTGCAAAGCATGGAGGTAGTCTGGCCCACCGGGGAAATCTTCCGGACCGGTTCTGCCAGTGTCACCGGTTATCCCGATTCGCCATCAAAGGGTGCCAATCCCTCCGGGCCGGGTTTGGATTTTTACAGGCTTCTCCAGGGTGCCCAGGGGACGATGGGGGTGGTAACCTGGGCCAACCTGAAGATTGAATACCAGCCCAGGATGGACAAGGTGCTGCTAGCCCCGGTTCGTGACCTCAGCTACACAATGAACTTCCTTTACAGGGCACTGCGGCTAAGGATAGGTCAGGAATGTCTCCTCTTGAACAATGTTAACCTGGCAGCCATAGTGGCTGAGGATTGGGACAGGGATTTTGAAAGGCTAAAGGCATCTCTGCCGCCCTGGGCTCTCATTCTGGTAATAAGCGGCATGCAGAGAAGCCCGGAAGAAAGGATACAGTATGAGGAAAAAGCGCTGCGTGAGATTTTAAAGAATGAATTCCCGGAAGTTCACCTTACTGACAGCCTTCCCGGGTTTCCCGGCCTGGGAAAGAAGCTCTTAAGCATGCTTCATAAGCCCTGGCCCGGGGAAGTGACCTACTGGAAGAACCGTTACAAAGGGGGCTGCCAGAGCCTTTTCTTTATTACCAAGCCCGCTCTGGCCCCGTGGTTTGTTGAGAGGGTAGAAGAAATAAGCGCCAGATATGGTTACCCGATAGATGGTCTCGGCAGCTATATTCAGCCCATTGAACATAACCGGGCCTGTTACCTGGAATTCGACTTCTTTTATGACCCGTCTAACCAGCCAGAGGTGGAAGTGGTTCAAAGCCTGTATGCAGAAGCGGCTTCGGCCCTGCTGAATGAAGGGGCTCTCTTCACCCGACCCTATGGGGAACTGGCCAAGCTGGTATATGAGAGAGCCGCGGGATATACCACGGCCCTAAAAAGGGTGAAGAAAATCTTCGACCCCAACAATATTATGAATCCGGGTAATTTGTGCTTCTAAGGAGTGTAAGATGCTTAAAGGAAAAGTAAGTCTGGATGTAACGCAAATAGATAATTTTATCTTTGACATGAGCCGGTGCATCAAGTGCAAGGGATGTACCTGGGTGGACCATATATACATGCCCGGGGTCAAATTCAGTACCAGGTGCCCCAGCGCCACCAGGTACTTGTTTGACTCTTATGGCGCGTATGGCAAGATGAGGATTGGCCTGGCGCTGGCTGAAGGGAGACTGGACTATACAGATGAACTCCTGAAGATACTTTATGCCTGCACCCTGTGTGGTGCCTGCGATGTCGGCTGCAAGCGAAACCTCGACCTGGAAATAGGCCTTACCCTCGAGGCGCTCAGAATAAAAGCGGTAAAAGACGGGAAAGGCCCCATGCCCGAGCACAAGGTGGCGGCCGGGAAGATACTGGCCAGTCATAACCGTTTCGGGGCACCCCATGAGAACCGGACAAAATGGCTTCTCGGCGAGATAAAGCCCTCTCCCAGGGCTGATGTGCTCTACTTTGCGGGCTGCTCTGCTGCTTACTCACATCCTGAGATAGCCCGGGCAACCGTGAAAATACTTGATGCTGCCGGCACTCAATTTATGCTGCTGCCCGATGAGTGGTGCTGCGGCAACCTGCTCTACTCGGTAGGGATGATAGATGAGGCCCGGGAGCTGGCCCGGCGCAACATTGATATGGTCAAGCAGACCGGAGCCACCACCCTTCTAACCAGCTGTGCCGAATGCTACCGGATGTGGAAGGTTGATTACCCCAAGATGCTTGGTATATCAACCGCCGATTTGGGCTTTCAGGTAGTGCACCTTGTGGAGCATGTGGACGAGCTGATGAAGAAAGGAACTCTCAGGCTCACCAATCCCGTAAATTTGCGACTCACCTACCACGATTCATGCAGCTTAAGCCGGCTCAGTGAGCCCTGGGTACCGTGGGAAGGGGAGCGGGGACAATGGGGAACGGTGAGTCCCACATTAGAGCGCCGGCGCGGTACTAATGGGGTTTATCAGCCGCCGAGGGATATCCTGAGTTCAATCCCCGGGGTGGAGCTGGTAGAGATGATACGGATGAGAGAGAATGCCTTCTGCTGCGGAGCGGGCCGGGGAACCCGGGAAGCTTTCCCCGATTTCGCACTGTGGGCAGCAGAGCAAAGGCTGGATGAGGCAAAAGAGGTGGGGGCTGAAGCTATTGTATCTAGCTGTCCCTGGTGCAAGGATAATTTTGCTACCGTGGTTAGAAAGGATGGAGAGAGCTTGAAAGTGCTTGATATTTCCGAGCTTATTCTGGCAGCAATCTCAGGCTAAGGAGAAGAAATTATGGCTATATCTAAAGAAGCATACAGAGTACTGGAATCTATCGTCGGCTCCGAGTATATTTCGGATGACCCGGTAATTTGTGAAGGCTACAGGGCCGGGCCGGGGGGATATGAGTGCAGCCTGGGGTATGCGCGGGTAATGACCAAGGTGCCGGGCTGCGTCATCATGCCGCGGACTACAGAGGAAGTCCAGAAAGTAGTCAGGGTCTGTAACCGCTATAAGATTCCCTATGTTCCCTACAGCACCGGATTTTATGGCGCCCGTTCCCATCCCCACGTTGCCGATGCCTTACTTGTAGACCTGAAGCGGATGGATGACTTTGAAATCGATAGTGAGCACCTTTATGCCATTGTTGGTCCGGGGATTATCTACTCCCAGCTTCAGGAAGAGACGATGAGGAGGGGGATGTATATCGTGGTTGGCGGTGGGGGCGCGCAGGTATCTGCCATTGCCAACATGATAGGTGACGGCTGGTCGCCGCTCAGCTACCGCATTGGTCTACCCCACCGGAGAATACTGGGAACGGAGCTTGTCCTGCCTGATGGTGAGCTGCTCTGCATGGGTTCGCTGGCTCTGCAGGACGACCCTTTCTGGGGTGAGGGACCGGGACCGGACCTCCGCGGTTTGCTGCGGGGCTTTACAGGACTAAGAGGCTGCCTTGGCATTGTAACCAAAATGGCGATAAAGCTACTGCCATTTCAGCCCGAGAGGCTCGAGCCCGCCGGCATCTCGCCGAATACTACCCTTCAGCTTCCTACAAAGAGGGTAAAGTGGATTAATTTTACTATGCCCAGCAAGGATTCCATGAAGCAGGCTATGGACGAGATGGCAAAGGCGGAGATCGGTGCCGGAGTAACCAAGGTGCCCATCTTCTGGCGGGTAATTGCCAAGGCAAAGTCAAAGGAAGAGTTCTGGGAGCTCTGGTCAAAGGAAAGTGAGGAAACACTTAGCAGCTTTCATGTCCTCCGTGTCCTGCTCATTGGCTTTGCCTCTGAGGAGCAGCTTGAATATGAGGAACGGGTGCTGATGGATATAATAACCGAGCTCGGGGGTGAGGCACGCCGCACCCGGCCTTCGGACGAGTCGTGGTTCAAGAATGCCGACTCGCCCGGGATGTGGCTGATGTGCGGTGGGTATATCTCGGTGGACTACGTCATAGAAACGGTTGAGCACGCCATCCCCCACGGGGAAAACTATGCCAGGCTGAAGAGGAAATTCACGCCGCCGCTTATGCCTGACTATGGCGACCCCGGGTGGTTCCAGAGCTTCGAGCTGGGTCATCAGGGCTATTCCGAGTTTCTCATCTACTGGGACCCGGATGAAAATACCGATAAAGTTGACGAGTTCTACCTGGAAACATCAAAGGAAAATATAAGAAAGCACTTCTATACCTCGCTCCTGGGTCCGCACCAGCCCCTTTATCTAACCGGACCGGCATACGGGCCGAATTACCATAAATGGCTGCTGGCGGTGAAGGACGAGTTTGACCCTAACTTTGTTTGCCATCCACCGGTGCCACTGGCTCATGATGCGTTCGTGGAGCGGGCAGAGTGGATGAGGCCGCTAAAGGACTGGGAAGGGCCTGAGATACTCGAAAGGGGAAATGAAGAAACAAAGGCAGTTTAATGGCCAAGAAAAGGATGTTATGCCCCTTCTCGGGTGAGTTGTGTAAGGAGTGTGCCTTATACAGAGGCAGGCATTACTATCTATGTTTTTGCAAAGACTATCGGGGATATCTGGATGA
>Ga0210003_1000378_pt1 | contig 40202 bp, 30 predicted proteins | sample LantaG_FD_182804 | JGI IMG/M metagenome (GOLD analysis project Ga0210003, IMG submission 182804) | Deep subsurface microbial communities from Baltic Sea to uncover new lineages of life (NeLLi) - Landsort_02402 metaG (SPAdes) (version 2) | ecosystem: Environmental > Aquatic > Marine > Oceanic >...
GGAGGAGGAGGAGGAGGAGGAGGAGGAGGAGGAGGAGGAGGCCGGACGACTTCTTTCTCGGGCCGCAGCGGCGGTCGAGGCGGCGGCAATAGCGGAAATGTCAAGCCCTTCTCCGGCCACAAGCGCGCCGTCCCTGCTCTGCCGGCAGGCACAGAGGTGACGGCGCCGTACACCAAGAAGCCCCGCAAGAACGAGGACCTGATCAAGGTGAGGAAGAGAAGAGAGAGAGAGGGAGAAAAACACGAGGAGCGGATTTTCGATCTGCTGCCTCAAAGAGAGGCATTGAAACTCTTTTCGAGAAAAGAGGCCATCTCACCTAGCCGCCGCTCAATTCCCTCTCTCTCTCTCTCTCTTTTGCTCCCCTTCTTCAAACTCGACTCCACCAACAGGACATCACCGCATCGTGGGAGCGCCTGCGTCGCCACGACGTACCAGCCGCGGAAAAGACCAGGATCGCGGAAGACGTGCTGGCCAAGGTACGAGGCTGGAAATTGAAAAGTTTTTTCTTTCTTTCGACGTTCGACGAACCGTCGTCGACGCACCGGCGGCCCTTCCCTTGCTCTTCTTCTTCTTCTCTCTCTCGCGCCGTTCCACCGTCTTCCACCCCCCCTCACCGCCTCAATTCCGATCTCTGAAACCCGCTCTGAAACCCTCTTCACAGGTCAAAGGAAGCGTCTCCAAGCTCGCCATGTCGCACACGACCTCCCGCGTCCTCCAGGCAGCCGCCAAGGCCGCGGGCCCCCGAGCCCGCGCCGAGGCCCTGAAGGAAATCTCGCCCGACCTGCTGGCGCTGTCCAAGTCGAGCTACGGGCACTTTTTGGCGACAAAGCTGATCTCGCTGGCGCCGAAAGAGGAGGTTCCAGGTGAGATGGGAAGGGGGCAGTGGCGTGTTTCGTGCTGTGCCCTTTGTCGTCGCCGTCAGAAAAAAAAACCGAAAAAAAAAAAAAAAAAAAAAAAAAAAAAAAAAAAAAAAAAAAAAAAAAAAAAAAAAAGACTTGCCAACGATGCTTTTTACTTATTTGACAAATTCAAATACTGCGTTATCTTTCCGAAATTGCGGGGCGCCTTCCTCTTTATGGATGAGCGTTCTCTGCGGAAAACGAAAATGTCGCTGAGGCTTGGTCTTTTCTTCTTTTTTGCGTTTCGCGTTTTGCTTTTTCGTCGGTCGTTGCCGTCATTTTTTTTCTCTCGGAAGCCTCTCTCTTCAACCTCCTCGGCACGGAGTGAAACCCTGCGGCCCCCTCTTTTCCCCCTTTTTGGGGGGGAATCAATGAGTCTCCGTGGGCCGTGCCCTTTCCTTTCTTCCTCTTTTTTTCTTTTCGCGAGAGAAGAAACGGGAAAAAAAAGAAGGGGTCTTTTGCTGGAAATCGAAAGGGGGTCATGGCCGCGCCAAGAGCGAAATCTCTAGAGCCAAGGACGGGGAAGAAAAGAGATGTGGAGCAGCGCCAATTCTCTTGTGGCGCTTCTCTCTTTCCCCCTCTGTTTTGCTCACATCTTTTTTCAAATTCAAATTCAAAAAAAAAAAAAAAAACTTGCAGCTCTCGTCAAGCGCTTCCGCGGCAGCGTCGCCTCCCTGCTCCGCCACCCGACGGGGGCCCCCGTCATCGACGAGCTTTACTCCCGCGCGTCCCAGCGGGACAGGGACGCCATGACGGCCGAGCTCTACTCCAAGGAGTACTCTGTCTTCGCGCCCGGAGCAAGCGGAAGCGGAAGCGGAAGCGGAGACTCAACCTCTTCGATCCCGTCGTCGCTCTCCGGCGCGCTCGAGGCGCGCGGCGGCGACGCCCGCGCCCGCCGCGAGATGCTCTCCCGCGTCGCCGCCCTGCTGACCCCACTGCTGGAGAAGGCCATGGTGGACCCCCCGATCGTCCACCGCGTGCTCGCCGAGTACCTCGAGTGCGCGACCGACGCCGCCGGACGCGAGATCTCTTCGCTGCTGTGCGGCGGCGCGACGCTGCTTCGCGTGGTTCACACGCGCGACGGCGCCAGGGCCGCCTGCCGCGCGCTGGCCTCGGCGGGCGCCAAGGAGCGCAAGGCCGCGGTCAAGGCGATGAAAGGCCACGCGGCGGCGATGGCCAGGGACGAGTGGGGCCACGCGGTGCTGTCGACGGTGCTTACCGTCGTCGACGACACCGCTCTTTTGTCGAAGGCCGTTGTCTCCGAGCTCGCTGGCGGTGGTGCCGCCGCTGCTGGGGAAAAAGAAAAGGAAAAAGACGAACCTCTTCTCTCGGAGCTGTGCTCGAACCCGCACGCCTCGCGGGTCTTCTGCCAGCTGCTGAGCCCCTGCGACTCCAAGGTGCTCCCCCCGCACACGCTGGCGCTGGTCAAGGCGGCCTCTGACAGGGCGCTGGGAGAGGACGGGATGGGCGCCGGCGGGGAAGGAGGGAAGAACGAGGAGGAGGAAAATGGTGATGATGACGACGGCGGTGAGAAAGCAAGTCATGATGCCGCTACTGCCTCCACTGCTGCCGCTCCCTCTTCCTCCTCTTTCAAACCAGCTCTCACGTCGAAAAAGTCCGCAGCCAAGAGGCGGCGAGAGATCCTGGGGAGCGGCTCCTCCGCCTCCTCCCTGGGCTCGGCGCTCCTCCGCGTGCTGGCCGCCGACGCGGGCTCGCTGCTCCGCGCGCCCGCCGGGGTAGACGTCGTCGTCGAGGCCGCCCGCGGGGGCGGCAGGGACGCGATCCTGCTCCCGGCGCACGCCGAAGGGGTCGCGAAGCTCCACGAGGCCATCGTGGCTGCGATCGAGAAGAGCTTGAATGCCAAAGGGGGAGGAGGGAAGAAGGAGAAGAAGGAGAAGAAAGAGCAAGGCGAAGAGGAAGAAGAACCAGAAGAGTGCCTCTTGACTCACTTTTACGCCTCTCGCGCCCTCCGCCGCCTCTTGCTCAGCGGCGGGGACACCACGGAGGCCTTCTCTTCGCTCCTGTGGAAGCGGGTCCTCCGCGGAAGGTGCTCCGAGCTCTCCAAGAGCCACGCCGCCAAGGTGGTCGCGGCCGTCGCTGCCACGGGGGGCGCCGAGACGAAGAAGGAAATCGAGGGCGAGCTCAGGGAATGCGTCGCCGGTGGGGACGTGACGGCGTGGGCTGCTGGCGTGCTGAAGCCCCCACCGGCGAAGAAGTGATTTTGTGTTTCCTTTTTTGTTGAGAAAAAAATGAAAACTGATGAGAGCGAGAAGAGAGCGAGAAGGAGAGAGAGAGCAAAAGATTTTCTTTCTTTTTTTGAGGTCACCTCTTCGTCTCCACCAGGCTCTCGTTCGAGCGGCGAAAAAAAAAACACTTCCTTTTTGTTTTTGTTTTTTCTTTCTGTTTTTCCAACCAACTCGTTGCACGCGTCTTCTGTTTTTTCGTCCAGAGACGTAGAGCATACGACTGGCGTGCCTTCCCGCCTTGCGAGAATCCCGCTGCGAGAATCAGAGCCGACCTGCGCCTTGCGTAGGCCCCCTTCTTTTTTTCCTCGCATCTGGCAGACGGGACAAAAGAGGCGGGGCTTGGACGTTTCATCACTTTCACGCCCTTGCAGTCCCGATTGTGATCCTCTCTTACCTTGAAAGCGCAGCAAAACGATGGAGGTAGGTCTCCATGGGTGGTAGTGAGCGTGAAAGCCGCGGGAAGAGGGCGGTAAAACGCGCGGCAGTACGGACAAAGCAAGAAAACTCGACGTCCATGCCGTCACCGTCGTCGTCGTCGTCGAAAAAGCGAAAGAAAAAACGAAAAAACGATCTACTTTTTGTCTCACGCGCTTTCTCACCTCTATCACTCCCAATTCATAAAACATACACAGGCGATGGACTCGCTGCTGAGGAGCGAGGAGGCGCCGGGAAACTGCGGACCGCCCTCAAGCTCGGCGACAGATGCGGGCACCAACGCCAACGCCGCCGCCGCTGCCGCCGTCGAGTTTCAGCATCAGCATCACTTCGAGCAGCAGCCGCAGCCGCAGCACAGCGGCGCGGACATGTTCCCGCGCCCGCCGCTGGGGTCGATCGAGAACAACGCGATGCAGCAGGCGCATCAGGTCCAACAGCAGCTGATTCTCGAGCAGCAGCAGCAGCAGCAGCAGCAGCAGCAGCAGCAGCAGCAGCAGCAGCAGCAGCAGCAGCAGCAAGCTCCTCCTGCTCCTCCGCCACCGCCGCCGTCGTCGCTCCACCTCCCCTTTGGCTCGCCCGCCGCTCTCCCGGTCCACCAACAGCAGCCTCTCTTCGCCACGGACGCCAACGCCGACGCCGCCGACGACGATGACGACGACGATGACGATGAAGATGATGACGAGGACGAGGACGACGACGATGAAGGTGGAGGAAACACTCCGGCGAGTGCCAGAGGAGGAGGAGGAGGAGCGGCGGCGGCGGCAGCAGGCCGGAGAAGGACCACCACCTCCGCACGTGCCGCCGCCGCCGCTGCTGCCGCCGCAGCGACGACGACGACGACGGCGACGACAGGGGGCACGGCAGTAACCACGGCGACGGCGACGACGGGCACGCGCCCCCGCAAGCCCCACCTCCAGGGCCGCTTCTCGGGGCGGCTCGAGACCAAGGAGGACGAGCGGCGCCTCGTCGACGAGTGCCGCGCGCTCGGCCCTTTGCTCGGCGGCGTCGGCAAGAGGGGCGACAGAGCGAGGTCGACGCTGGCCAAGATCGTGCGCGGCGTCGCCGTCGGGGACATCCGGAGGCACCTGGAGGCCAAGGAGGCCGAGGTGGCGTCTCTGAGGGCGCAGCTCGATGCCGAGAGGGGCGGCGGCGGGGGCGGAGGTGGTGGTGAAGGTGGCGGCGGCTTCGACCCCGCCGCCGCCGCCGCCGCCGCCACAGCAGCAGCAGCCGACGTCGAGCACCTCCTCTCCGAGAACGCGGCCCTGCGCCGCGACCTCGACGCCGCGCGGGCGATGATGGCAGCCAACGAGTCGCAGCAGCTCCAGCAGCACCAGCTCCAGCAGCAGCAGCTGCACCAGCAGGTCAGAGGAAGAAGAAGAAGCGTTTTTTTTTTTTTTTGAGAAAAAGTTTTGAAGAACAACAAGCTCACCTTCTCTCTTCTTCCGCAAACACACAAATCACCCCCACCTCAGGCCCAGCTCCAGCACCACCACCACCAGCAGCAGGTCGAGCAGCAGCAGCAGCACGCCGCGGCCATGGTGAGCGCCGCGGTGGCGTCCCCTCTAGGCGTCGCCGTCCCGACCCAGCAGCAGCAGCAGCAGCAGCAGTTTTTCTCTGCTTCCGCTGCTCCGAACGCTGCTGCCGCCGCGGCCGCTGCCCCTTCCGTCGCGATGGGCTCGTCGCCCGCAGCTGCAGCAACTGCCGCAGCAGCAGCCGCCGCGGCGCACCAGATGCTCGTTGCGGCGGCCGCGGCCTCCTCGGCGGCGCCGCTGGTGATGAGCGCGCCGACGACGCCCGGGTCTGCGCACGCCGCGCCGCCTGCCGCCGCGCCTCCGGGCTCTTCTGCCTACCCGGCGGCCTCTCTGCCGCACGTCTCTTCCTCCGGGATGCTCCTGCATTCGGCGACGACGGCGAAGAATGCGGCGACAGCAGCGGAACAGCAGCGGCAGCAGCAGCAGCAGTCGGCGACGACGCCCGTCGCTGCCGCCGCCGCCGCAGCGGCAGCAGCGGCAGCGGCCGCCGCGACCGCGACCACGGGCCAGGCCGTCGCCGCCTGCGAGGCCCAGGCCCTGGCGCAGGAGGCCGTGCACCTCAAGGCCCAGGCGCAGAACTTCAAGGCGCACGCGGACCAGCTGTCCCTGCAGAGCGCCGCGGCCCTGGCCGCGCACCAGCAGCAGCAGCAGGACGCCGCCGCCGCCGCTGCCGCCGCTGCTAGCGGCGGCGGCAACGGCAACGGCAGCGGCAACGGCTCCAACTCTGCTGGAGACGGGTGCGGAAGCGGCTCTGGCCTCACCCCGACGGCCGCCGCCGCCGCCGCTCCCGTCGTCGTCCCTCCGCCCGCCGGGCCCGTACAGGCCGTCGTCCAGGCGCAGTCCTTCCAGGCCAAGGCGCGCTCGCTCGAAAAGGCGGCCGAGGCGCAAAACCTGCAGGCCCAGGCCGTCGTCCACGCGCAGGCGCAGATCGAGGCCCACGCGCAGGCGAGGCACCTGGCCGCGAAGGCGCACGAGCACGGCGCCGTCGCCGCCGCCGTCTCGGCGCACGCCGAGGCCCTGAAGAAGAAGGCGGCGGCGAACAACGCCGCGACGACGGGGAGCGGAGAAGACGTTTTCGGCTGTCTTTCGGGCGACGGCGGAGGCGCTGCGGCGTCTGGCGACAACAACAACAACAACAACGGAGGCAGCGCCACCCCGGCTGCCGCTGCGACCCCCGGCAACTCCGGGGGCAACGGCAACGGCAACGGCAACGGTCACGGAGGGAGCACGCTCTTCGACAGCCTGGACCCGAACCAACGGCAGCAAGGTGGTCAGCAGCAGCAGCCCGATTCGGCCAAGAAGACCCCGCCTTGCCAAGACACCGCCGCGGCGGAACAGCTCGAGGCGCAGGCGCAGACGCACGCCGCGGCGCAGTCGGAGCTCTCGGCCCAGGCGGCCACCCTCGCCGTCAGGGCGCACGCGCACGCGGCGGCACACGCGGCGGCCTCCTCGGCGGCGCAGGTCGCGGCCGCGGCCTCGCACCAGCTGCACGCCGCGGCGGCGCAGCTCCAGGCCGAGGCCGCGGCGGTGCCGATGCAGCACGCGGCCGCCGCCGCCGCCGCCGCGGCCGCGGCCGCGGCTGCCGCCCAACAACATCAACAACAACAACAACAACAACATCAAGAGCAGCAGCAGCCCCCGACGTCGACGAGCGCCGACGGAGGTGGCTCGCTCTCGCCTCACGCGGCTGCGGCAGCGGCAGCAGCGACTGCGGCGGCGGCGCACCACCAGCACCAGGTGGCTGTCGCGGCGCACTACGCCGCCGCGGCGACGACGGCGGCCGGGCCCTCTTCTGCTGCTGCTGCTCCTGCTGCTGCTGCTGCTGCTGCTGTTTCTCTTCCTCCGACCACCACGACAGCAGCTACTGGTCTCCCGACGACGCTCACGGCCGTGCTCCCGCAGCCCGACGGCACATCTGCCCCGACGCAGGTGATCCTGGTGCCGCTGATTGCGCCGGCGGGGGGCGCCGGGTCCGCTGCCGCCGTGATCCCTCCTCCGGCGACGGTCGCCCCTGGCCTCGCGCCGATCGCGGTAAGACCGCACTCTGCTCCGAGCGCTGCTGCTGCCACCGCAGCGACAACAGCGCAGCAGCAGCAGCTCGCCCCTGTCGGTGGCTCCGGCGTGCTTAGCAACAGCTACGTCGACCCCGTGGCTGCTGCCAATGCCGCGGTCGCCGTCGCCGCTGCCCAGGCGCAGGCTGCTTCGGTCCTTTCGCCGCACGGGAGTGGAAGTGCCGGCGGAGGAGGAGAGTTTGGAAACTTGGACACCGCCGCCGCTGCCGCTGCGGCCACGGCCGCCGCTGCTCACCACCACCACGCTGCAGCTATCGCTTCTGGCCACGTGTCGGGCCACGCCACGCCCTCGATGCACGCCCAGCAGCAGCAGCACCCCCCGGTCGACCTCCACGCCGCGGCGCTGGCGGCAGCGGCGGCTCAGGCGGCGGCCGCGCATTCGCAAGCCATCGCTGCCGCTGCGGCTGCCGCTGCCGAGGCGCAGAGGCAGCACCACGACTTGCTGCAGGGCGACCCGCTCGCAGGTTTGGTTTTGACAGACCATCATCATCATCATCATCAGCAGCAGCAGCAGCAGCAGCAGCAGCAGCAGCATGCGGCAGCTGTCAAGGGCGAGCAGCACGGAGGAGGCGCGGAGAATGCCGCCGCAGCTGGAGGAGGCAACGGCAACGGCAACGGAAGCAACGTGGGCAACGGCAGCGGCGCGGCGCACCTCGAAGGGCCCGTGGTCTCGATCCCTTCGCCGCACGAGCAGGAGCTCCAGCAGCAGCTCGCGCACCAGCAGCGGCAGATCCAGCAGCTCCAACAGCACGCGCAGATGCAGCAAGCTCAGCAGCAGGCTCAGCAGCAGCAGTTTCAACAGCAGCAGCAGCAGCAACAGCAGCAGGAAGACGTCGCGACGAGCGCGGCGCCGCCATGAAAAAGAAAAAACTTCGTTTTTTTTTTCAAACAACCACACGTCCCCCCACACAACCACCTAATTTACTATCCCTCCCATCCATCCATTCATGCATGTGTATCTTTAGCGGCGTCCTCATTCTTTGTTTAGACACGAAAGAAAAACAACGACGACCAAAAAAACCATTAAAAAACAAACCATTCTTTTTCGACTTTGCTCGATTGTTTTTTCATGTTTAAAAAAAAAGGCGAAATTTTGATTGTCCCGGAGGAAAAAATCAATTATCCCTCTCTCTTCCTGTCTCTCTCTCGCAATTGAATGCTTTTCGTCATTCAAATAATCTCAAATACCTTGGCCGTGGCGTCGTCAGACGCAGAGAGCAGCGCCCTCCCGTCGGGGGAGAACGCCACCGCTTGCACCCCGCCGCGGTGCCCCTTGAAGACCCGCGCCAGCTCGCCCGACCTCGCGTCCCAGAGCCTCACGCAGCCGTCGAGGCACCCCGTGGCGATCAGAGGGGGAGCAGACGAAAAAGAAGAAGAAGAAGAAGAAGAAGAAGAAGATGGGGCAGCAGCAGCAGCTCCTTGGGCGGCGTTGTTCCCGCTCGCAGACGGAGAGACCGCGGCGCAGCTCACGGCGGCGCCGTGCTCGCACCTGGCCCTCTCGGTGCCCGTGGCGACGTCCCAGAGCCTCAGCGTGCCGTCGACGCTCGCCGAGGCCACTAGCGGGGGGGCGTTGGGGGCCAGGACCCAGCAGACGGCCTCGACGGACTCTTCGTGTCCGGAGAAGGTGGTGACGGGCCGCGAAGCAGAAGTAGCAGAAACCACGCCGTCGTCGCTCGCCCCTTCGACGATGGCGAGCCTCGCCGTCCCGTCCTCCGAGCCCGTCAGCACCGTCCTCGAGACCCCGCCGGCCGCCTCCGCGCTCAGAGGCGCCGGGGCCAGGCAGGTCAGCCCTGCCTCGTGGTAACCGTGCCCGGAGACGGACGCGACGCAGCACCCCGTCCTCGGGTCCCAGCGGCGGAGCGTCGCGTCGCCCTCGCCGCCGCCCGTGACCACGCCTCGCCCGTCCGGGGTGAACGCGCCGCACCGGACCGCCCCTCCGTGGCCCGCCAGCGGGGCACACAGCAGCTTGCCCGTGACCGTGTCCCACAGGTAGGCCAGGAAGTCCTCGGACCCGGCCAGCAGCGCGCGGCCGCGAGGGTGCCAGCAGACCCACTCGACGCCGTCGGAGGGCCCCTCGTCGAGAGGGGGCAGGGAGGCCGGGGCCTCTCCCGTCTCGGCGTCCCAGAGCAGGACCACGCCGTCGAGGCCACCGGAGGCGAGCAGGGAGCCGTCAGGGGAGAAGGCCAGGGAGACGACGGAGTCCGTGTGTCGTCGAGGAGGTTGCTTCGGTGCTCCGTTGCCGTCGGCTTCTTTCGCTCCTCCTCCTCCTTCTTCCTCCTCAACGTCGTCGTCGTCGTCTCTGTCCCCGCCGAGCTCTATCGTGCCATCAGCGGTGCCCGCACGCCACAGGAAGGCGCGGTCGTCGCCTCCCCCGGTCGCCACGGAGCCCTGCTCTGCCGGGTTCCAAGCGACGGAGAAGACGGCGTCGGTGTGGCCGTCGAACGAGTGCGCCGAGTCGTCCTGGACCTCCTCCTCCTCCTCCTCCTCGGCGCCGTCTGCTGCCATCGCGGAGGGAGCGGAAGGGCCCTCGTCGTTGTCTTCATCGCCGTCGGAGTCGATGGGAGCTGTTGTGCGTAGAGGTGGTGGTGGTTTCGGATTTCGAGTAAGAGAGACCAGGTTGAAAAAAAAAACACTCGTCGTCGGCCGTCGATGCTTCTTTTTTTTTCTTCGCCAGCCAGCAGCCGCCGCCCTTGTTTCAGACACCTCCAGTCACCTCTCACCATGTGCGCCCGTGTCCTCGAGGTCATCGATGACGTCGCCGTCCAGCGGGACCGGTTCTGAAGGAGGAGCAGAGGCCATGGCGCGAGGAAAAAGGGTCGAGAAAGAGAGAGAGAAGAGAGAGATTCTCGACTAGCGATTTGATTGAGAGAAATGAAAAAAATGCTTTTGTTTTTTTTCTTTCTTTTGTCGTCGTCGTCAAGGCGAGCTAGTTCTTTGCGCGTTTACAAGGACTCCCCTCCTCTCTCTCTCTCCCTCGAAAAATCATTGGAAAAAATTGTGAAAAGGAAACAAGTGCTATACGATTTTTTTTTTTGGGGGGGGGGGGGAAGTTTTGTTGTTCAAGTCAAAAAAACGAAAAAAAGATTTTCATCTTTCTTCTTTCTGGGTCACGCCACCACCACCTCTCAGCGCGAGAGAGATCGCGCTCTCTCTCAGCTTAAAAGTTGAGCCCACCAGCCCTGGCCGCCTCGGCCAGCGCCTTGACGCGCCCGTGGTAGACGTTGCCCCCGCGGTCGAACGCTACGGCCTCGATGTTGGCCGCCTTGCAGAGCTCGGCGATCTTCGCGCCGACGAGCTCGGCGGCGCCCTTGTTCCCGCCCGCCGAGCCGCCGAGCTTCTCCCTGATCTCCGGGGTCAGCGTGGAGGCGGCGGCGAGGGTGGAGCCGGCGGTGTCGTCGATGACCTGGGCGTAGATGTGGTTGTTGGAGCGGAAGACGGCGAGGCGCGGCCTCTCGGGCTTGCCCTCGAGCTGGAAGAAGGGGAGGAAGAAGAGAGGAAGAAGAAGAGAAAGAAGAATGGTTTCGTGTGAGCGAAAGAAGGCGTTAAGGAGATCGAGAAGATCCGAGTTCGAGATCGAGTGTTGGGCATTGCGGGGAGAGGCAGAGTGCAGCCCGCGGCGCGGCGAAAACACAGAGAGAGAGAGAGAGAGAAAGAAAGAAAGAGAGAAAGAACGCAGGTCGAGGTCGAGCGAGATCGTTGGTGGGTCTTCTCGCTCGACTGGCGGCGGCTAGCTTTTGTTCAATTCTGCTGGTTTTTCTCCCTCCTCACCTTGTTCCGGATCCGCTTGTGTCGGGTCTGGATTCGCTCGCGCCTGGTCGTCTGCGTCGCGGCGTAGATGACGCCTGTGTTTGGAAGCGGAGAAAAGGGCAGGAGAGAGGGGGAAGAGGGGCGTGAGAAAGAGAGAAAGGGACAGAGAATCGGGGCCGTCGTCGTGTCGTTTGGGCCGCCGCCGCCTTCGCCGTCGGCATTTCGATAGAGCGAGAGCAATCAAAAAAGAGACGCCGTTCTTTCTTTCGTTCCACCTTTCTCGCTTCTCTCTTTCCATGAGCGCGTCTCAACGACATCGAGATGCGTGCCGTGGTGGAGAGAGGGGTCGCGATTGGCAAGCGGAGGCGTCGTTCTTTCGAGTAGAGAAAAAAGTTTTTGGTTCGACGGCGACGGCGACGGCGACGAAATTTCGAAGAAGAAGAGAAACTCTCAATCTTCATCCTTCCTTTCCCGACTCACCGCTCGCCGCGCGGGGCGCGACGCTCGCCCTGGACGCGGACGTGACGCGCGTGCTCGACAGGCACGACGTGGAGGAGAGGGCCGCCTGCATTCTGGTGCTTCAGGAGCGCGCGCGGGGGGAGAGGGAGAGACTTTTCACTCTTTTTTTCGGTGGTCGAGAGAGAGGAGTGAGAGGAGAGGGGGGGCGAGTGAGTTTTTTTCCCCACTTCGGTCCCTCCTGCGACCCCGCCACGCCCCGGCCCTGCGCGTGCGAAGCGCCCGCAAGGCAGAGTCATGCGAAAGCACGCTTAAAGACTTTTATTCCCGAGCACTACAGCTGCAAGCTCGTTTCTCTCTCGAGCTCTCTCTCTCCCTCTCTCAACCTCGGGGCCTTGCAAACTTTTCTCTCATTTAGAGTCTTTTATATAAACTCGGAAAATCAGAAAATGCACGACAAAATTTTCTCCGGTTGTTTTTCCTTCGGGAAGGCGGCCGAGAGATGAGGGGAACTTGGGGAGTCGGAGAGAGAGGAGAGGGGGGGACAAGGAGCTTTGGCCTTTGTTGAGTGTTCAATAAAGGTCAAAGTTGCTTTCTCTTCTCCTCTTCCCTTTCTTCGGGTTCCAATCAACCCGTTCCCTCTCCGCGCATATGCCCGAGTGGTTTTAAGGGGTCTCCCTGCTAGCGAAACTAGTCATCACCTTTGACTCGAAAACATTTCGAAGAGAGGAGATATCGCAAGATGCCGAGGTTCGAATCCTCGTGTGCGCGCGAAATTACTTTTTTTTTGTTTCTTTTTGAGTGTAATTGAGAAGGTGAAGAAGGAGAGCGCATCGAGGAGGGCTTGGAGCTTTTGAGAGGGCTAGCGCGCGAATGAGAAAGAGGGCAAGAAGAACAGGAAGAAGAGGTTCAGTTTTTTCTTTCTTTCTTCGTTTCGCTCACTTTCTTTCGCTCTTCAGATCAAAACTTTTCCTCTCTCTCCTCTCTCGTTCTCCGTCGCCTTTTTTGCTGCGCTCTCCCCCGCACACTCGCTCTCTCACTCGCCGCGCCCTCCCCGGTGCATGCGCCGGCGCCTTGCACGCGCAGCCGCGCAGACGCTCGAGGCGGTGCTGCCGTTGAACAAGCAAACGACGACAATGGTTTTGCCGACGTCGTCGATGTCGATGATGAAGGCGTCGTCGACTGCCACCGCCTCTACCTTTTCTTCCGCTTCCATTTCGTCTTTCCTGAGAGGTAGTTCTCGTGCTGGTGCGTCTGCTCGTCGCGGTTTGGAGATCAGGAAGGGCGTCTAAAGTGCTCAAAAGAAGCAGGGGCGCGCCTTGATTTGCTCGCCCCGGATCGATGCCTTTTATTTTTTGCACCCCCTTTCGCGCGAGCCTGGAGGCGGTCTGTGCTTATGTTTTGAGTTTCTTCTCAACTCCAGAGCGTCTATGAGAAGATTGGTGACCCCGTGGCGGTGATGGAATTCCAAGCAGAGGAGCGCTAGAACGTTTAAACGTCGAGCGGGAGATGATTGAGCCGCGAGCGATTCTGCCGCTCTTTTTTTCTTCTTTCGCTCACCTCGACGTCGACGTCGACCTCGACCTCTTCTCTTTTCTCTCTTTCTCTCCCTCTTCCCCCGACGAAACAAAAACACCAGGCACTCGCCGCGCCCCCGTCATCGTCGCCGCACACAGCAGTCGAAGCAGTAGCAGCACTGGCAGCGGAATCAGCGATGCTTCTTTCGCTGCGCCGAAGAATAGAGTCGTCTCTGTTGCTGCCGCTGCGGCTCCCGACGGCAGCGCCAGGCAGCAGAGGCAGGGTTCTTCTGCTGCTGCTTCGGGATCGCCAACGTCGTCGCAGCACCAGCCTCCGCCCTCGCAGTGGCAAGCTGGCGGCGTCGGAGGTCAGCAGCAACAACAGCAACAGCGAAGAGCCGTTTCTTCTTCATCGCCTGCTTCTTCTGCTTCTGCTGCAGCTCCACCACCGCCGCCGCCTGCGACGCGCCAGATGCCGTCGCAGCAAGCGCTGCAGCAGCAACAGCCTCAACAGCAGCAACAAGCTCAGCAACAGCGCCTGAACGTGCCGCTCTCGGCGTCTTCTTCTTCTTCTCCTCCCCCTTCGTCTTCGGCGTCGTCGCCGCCGCGCGCCTCTTCTCCTCGCGCCGCAGCACCGGCTCCGCAGCAGAAGCGAGCCCCTGCCCCGGTCCCGCGCTCCGAGGCCACGTTCAGGCATGACCTCGTCCAGCAGCAGATGAGCAGTGGCAGCGGCGCTGGTGGTGCTTCTTCAACGACAACAACACCTCCTCCTCCTTCTTCTTCTTCTTCTCTTTCCGACTCTGCTCGCGCCTCCCTGCTCGGCAACGGCGACAACCCCACGGTCCGCGATCTCCTCCTCGAGAAGCAGATCGCCCTGCGCCAGTACACCCCCGGGAGGCACGTGCGTGGGCTCTGCCCGGCCTGCCAGGGTGGCTCGACGAGGGAGCTCTCGTTCGACGTCGACATCGCCGCCGACGGCCAGAGTGCCCTGTGGAACTGCCACAGGGGCACCTGCGGCTTCAGCGGCAAGGTCGACGTCGAGAGGGAGATGCGCAGGAGGAGGGCAGCGAGCAGCAACGTCGAGGACGGCGCTGTTGGTGGTGGCGGAGGAAGCGGACGAGGAGGAGGAGGGCCTGCTGCTGCAGAGGGCCCTGCGACCGTCGTCGCGTCGACACCAACGAGTGAGTTTCTTTTTCTTTATTTCGTTATTCGCGCTCAATTTTACCCTTCAATGCGTTTCGAATTACTTGCTTTCTCGCTCTTTTGCCGCCACTTTCACGCTTAGAATTCCGTCTAGTTGCGCAATTCGCAGAGAGTGAAGAAGCTTAGAGCCGCCGCAACATCGAAAAGTCGCAATTCCATGCTTTTTTCAGATTTCGCTTTTGCCGCTCGACCTCTCCTTCTCACTCGAAAACACGCAAACCACTTCCCCGACCCCAAAAATTCGACCATCAGCTGGCGCCTTCTCCATCACGTACAAGCCTCCCAAGGACTTCACGAAGCCGAATCCGAAGCTGGAACCGCTCGAGAAGGCACAGATCGACTGGTTCGCGAGCCGCGGGATTTCACAAAAGACGCTCGAGCGCAACCAGGTCCAGTTCGAGCGCAACGTTTGGATAGCTGGAGCTCCTACCCCTGCCATCGCCTTCCCCTATTTCAGGAACGGAGAGCTCGTCAACGTCAAATACAGGTCGATCGAGAAGCGTTTCACGCAGGTGAAGGGCGCAGAGAAGATCCTTTATGGCCTCGACGACGTCGCCGGAGCGACTGACGTGATTTTCGTCGAAGGCGAAATAGACAAGCTCTCCCTCGAGGAGGCTGGTTTTTCGAACGTCGTTTCCGTGCCCGACGGTGCGCCACGAGACGTCAAAGAGGGTGCCCTGCCTGACCCCGAAGAGGACACCAAGTTCTCTTACCTGTGGGCGAGTAGGGGTCTGCTCGACCTGGCTGCGCGGGTGATTATCGCGACGGACAACGATGGGCCGGGCAACGCGTTGGCCGAAGAACTCGCTCGAAGGTTGGGTCGCGAACGCTGCTGGCGCGTCAAATGGGCCGGCGATGATACTCCAGGGGGTAAACGCAAAGACGCCAACGACGTGCTAGTGAACGATGGCCCCGGGGCGCTCCAGCAGGCCATCGAAAAGGCAGAAGCCTACCCTATTCGAGGTCTCTTCAGGTGAGAGAGGAGTTTTAAAAGTTTTTTTTTTCAGCGCCGTTCTCGCCCTCATTCTCCGCATAACTTCGCATGCACCCTTGGGCCGCTTTTGCGACTCTAATCCAAATGCGGCGCAGAGAAAAAAACACCGCAACACTAACTTGCGACGATTTTGACCCCTCGAGCACTCACACCCAAAACACTCAAAACGCGCGAAACTCAATCACAGCTTCAACGATTTCAACAGCGAGATCATCTCTTCGTGGGTTGACCAGCAGACGGACGTCACGGGCGTGTCGACGGGCTGGAAGAGCCTCGATGACCTGTACAGGGTGCGTTTCGTTCGCCGGAAGGTTCTGCGGAAATGCGGCGAAAGCATCGCCGCAGTGTTTTTCGAGTTTTAAATGCGGCACATCGTTGTCTTACACTTTCTCCATCTCCGCAAAATTAAAACAACTCCAAACGCCGCACTCCGCAGGTCGTACCGGGCGAACTCGCCATCGTCACTGGCGTTCCAAACTCAGGCAAATCCGAGTTTATCGACGCGCTCCTGACCAACCTCACCGAGAACGAGGGCTGGAGCTTCGCGATGTGCTCCATGGAGAAGAGGGTGCGGTAAATAGAGGAGTGGAAGGAGGGGTTGCTGCGAATTCTGCTCCTTCTCCGCACTGGCTCACTTTTCTCTCCCTCTATCTCTTGTTTTTTCATTCTCCGCAGGCGCGCGATCATGCGCGACAGCTCCTAGAGAAACATGTCCGCAAACCTTTCTTCGAAACGACCACGTACGCGCAGGGCAGGGAGCGCATGTCTTTGTCTGAAGTCGAGGCCGGACTCGCCTGGCTCTCTGACCGCTTCTACGTGGTCCGCTACGAAGACGAGGAGCTTCCTAGCATCGACTGGGTGCTTGATGTTGCGCGTTCTGCGGTGATGCGGTGAGTTGAGAGGTGTTTTTAATTAAATGTGGGAAAGAGTGTTTCTCCGCATTTTGTTTGTTGCGTTGCTGCGGTGTTGTTGATCTGGTTGGTGTGTGTATTCGATTATGTGTGCGTCGCATGATCAACGGCTGAATTCTCGCGGAGAATGCCGGGCTGCTTGAGGTTGCGGCGTGCACTTTTTGCTTTGGTCGATTTTTTTTTTCGCACTCGGCAGGTTGCGAGAAGAAGATGAAGAAGAGAGCAAAGAAAGCAACTCGACCACCTCTCGACCCGCGTCTTTTTCCCCTTCCTCCCGTTTCAGCTCTCCCCAACGCCCAGTTCGTGTCTATTCATATCCTTGCTTCGTGCTGACATGGGTTTCAGGCAGCAAAACGGCGTTCTACTTATTCGAATTTTTGGGGTCGGAAAAGCAACCTCGGCGACTTTCTCTCACTCTTCGTTCGACCTCAACCTCCTCTGGGGGGGGGAAAACTCTCTTTCAGCTACGGCATCCGAGGCCTCGTCATCGACCCTTACAACGAGCTCGACCACCAGCGGCCCAGCAACGTCTCCGAGACCGAGTACGTGTCGCAGATGCTGACGAAGATCAAGCGCTTTGCCCAGCACTACGACGTCGCGACCTGGTTTGTCTGTCACCCAAAGCAAATCCAAAACTGGACGGGCGCGGCGCCAAACCTCTACGACATCTCGGGCTCGGCGCACTTTGTCAACAAGGCGGACGTGGGCCTGGTTGTGCACCGCGTCCGCGACGAGCTCGCCCAGCAGCAGAACCCGGGCGGGCAGTCGAACGACAAGGTAAGAGAAGAGGTTGAGAGGAGAAGAAGAGAGAAGAAGAGAGAGCGAGCATCGTCGTTCGTCGTTCGCTCGCTCACCTTGTTCTTTCCTCGATCGCCTCCTCCTTCCTCTCCACCCCTTTCCAGGTACAAATCATCCTGCGCAAGGTTCGAAACAAGGCTGCTGGCACGATTGGTGAGTAGAAAGAGTCGATTCGGCGACTCGAAAATTTGGGGGTGCTGCGAGCAACTTGTCGCGTTTTGCTCTTGAGAGGTTCGTTCGACGGAAAGAAACTCACTTCCCCTTCTCCTCTTCTTTCCTTCCCTCCACCACCATCACCACTAGGCGAGTGCTACCTCAACTACGACCGCGCGACGGGGCGCTACGAGGACGTCAGCCCCGCCGAGGCCAGCGCCTTCGCTGCGTCTCTCGCTATGGGAGGGCAGCGCGGCAACGGCGGAGGAGGCAACGGCGGCGGCGGTCGAGGAGGAGGCGGTGGAGGCGGCGGAGGCTTCCCGCGGCACTCTGCTGCTTGAAAAGTTTTTTTTGCTTTTTTGCTGCTTTTCCTCCCGGAACGCCTTTCTTTCCCCCCATTCTGAGCATATCTTGCGCTTCCCTTCGTCCCAAAGTCTCTCCCAAACGCATTCTCGTTTCAAAAACCAATGTAAAAGATGGTGAAAACGCCCGTTTTGGTTGCAAAAGAGTGCATTTTTCCGAATCAAATCGTTGTTTTTCGCCCTTTTCTCCCCCTTCCACCGCTTCAATCGCCTACGCTTTACCGCCATACTATCGACGACACCAGCGCGCGTATTTGCAGCTACAAATCAAAGGAATCAAAGGAGTAAAAGTGCTTCATAAGTTAAAAAAACTATTTTTTTACATCGGAAACCGGGTTTTCAGGCCCTTTCCGCTTCCACGCCTCCGATCCCTCTATTACTTCACCGCGCAGAAGCAAAGACCCCGCATGCCCGCACTGCGAACGGCGGCCAGGTGCGTCTCGGCCTGCAAGGACCAGCGAGGGAGGTGATCAAGCCCCTGCGCGCGTCGCCACGCTTGCTCTTGTAAACGCCTCGTCTCGGCCGTATCCCCGTGGCAGGTGACAACAACGACGAGCGTGTTGGCGGGGGCAGCCGTGATGAGGGCGTCGAGTTGGGCGTCGATCTGGCGAAGCGTGGTCTCGAGCTCAAACGGGTCGTCGAAAGAGTTGTCGTTTTTTTCAGCATTTTCGCCGTTGACGCTTTCGCAGCCGTCAAACAACAGAGGCAGCGGAGGCCTCCTTTCTTCTTCCTCTCCTCCTGCTCCTTCTTTCTTCTTCTTCTTCTTCTTCTTCTCCGCTGCCTCGGCATACTTGACGACGAGAGCGCGCTTCGCGTCAGCCCAGGACTGCTGCAGCCTAGCGAGGCCCGTCAGCTGCGTCCAGACCAAGTTCACGCTCGTGCTGACGCTCCCACCTCGACCGCCCCCGCTCGCGACCTCCCTCGCCGCCCTCGACGCGCGCTCGCCGTCCGTCCCGGCCGGGATCCCAGAGGCGCGGCCCGACACGTGCCTGTTGACAAACTCGGGCCTGTCGACCAGAGTGCACCTCTTTCCCGAATCGGACAGGACCTTCAACAGCCTCTCCCCACGCTGGTAGACGCCACCGATCCCCCCGACGCCGGCCAGGGGTGTCGCACCAAAGGCCGGGCCCCTCGAAAACTTCAACAGCGCCAGGTCCATCGCCGCGCGAGCATCGTCGACCGAGTCGTGGTCCCCCTCTTGGATCGTGCGCCTCAGGAACTTGTAGGACAGGTTGCGCAGGGCCGTGCGGTAAGGCGGGCCCGCAGGGTGAGGGTAGAGCACGCCCGTGTCGACGACGCGGGCGTGCAGCAGCCTGAGGGCCCGGAGGTCGTTCTCCAGGGCGTGGCCCACCAACACCGTCTCGGCGTGCACTACCCTCAGAAGCATCTCCCTGGCCTGCTCGAGGGTGGTCTCCACTCCCGAAAGCTTCTCGGCGGTGATCCCGGAGAAGCGCGTGTGGTAGTTGAGCACGCGGCGCGCCGGCCGCACGAGCTCGTCGAGCAGGACGCTCCCGTCGGGGCTCACGGCGGAGACCCGCGCGAGCTCGAAGCCCTCCTCGGTCTCGCACATCTCGCAGTCGATGGCGACGAGGTGGGGAGGCGGAGAGGATTGGGAGGGAGGAGGAGGAGTGGTGGTGGTGGAGGTGGTTTTGTCTTTCTTCTTCTTCTCTTCCTCCTTCTCCTTTCCCTCTTCTTCCTCTCCTTCTTCTTTCTCCCTCTCCTTCGGCCTCGTCGCAACAAACCCCGGAGGACAGAGCACGGCGCCCTCGGGCGTGACGTGCGGCAGCGGGTATTCCCTCGCGACCATGATCTCCCGCGTCAGCGTGTAGTGGTGCGGCGGGGGGAGGTGCGGCGGGTGGAAGGGCGCGCGCGGAGGTGGGCGCTGGTGGTGTTGTTGTTGAGGCGAAGACGGCGAGGAGGTCGACGTTGGAGTTGGAGTTTTCGCGTTGCCGCCGGCAGGAGAAGGAGCCTCTTCTTTCGCTGCCTCTTCTCGCGCGCCGCCGCTGCTGCTGGTCCCTGCAGCTGCTGTCGATGCCGTTGCTCCGTTGGAAGCAGCAGAAGCAGCAGCAGAAGCACCGCCGTTGCCGTTGCCGCTGCCCCCTCCCCCTCGTCCTCCTCCCTCCTCCCTCTTCCTCTTGGCGTGCTGCTGTCGCCGCAGCTGCTCGGGCGTCGGCGTCGCAGCTTTCGGCACGGAGAACAGCAGGTCCATCGCCTGCGCCGGCCTCAAGTCCGGGATGCGAGCGATGCACGAGAGCGGGTCGCCGAGAGAGGCCAGAGAAGGGAGGAAAGCTCGGGCGCGAGGGACGGAGGAGGAGGAGGAGGAAGGAAGAGAAGGAAGAGCAGCAGCAGCAGCAGCAGCAGCAGCAGCTTCGTCTTCGTTGTCGTCTCTGCCGTCGCTCTTCTCGCCTTCTCCTTCTCCCTTCTTCACGGGCCCCCACAGGCTCTCTCCGAGCCCCGGGACAGAGACCAGGAGCACGCGGTCTATCAGGGCTTTGTTCTGTGGTGTAAGATCGGATAAGAGTTAAGCGGTTCGAGTTGGTGAGAGTGTCTAAGAGAAAGAAACAAAGGCAACGCTTCCTCTCTTCTCTCTCTCCTCTTTTTTTCTCGTCTCACCTTGACAAACGCCCACCGCGGGCTCGACCCTTCGCCCAAAACCCACAGCACCAGGTTCTGCACGTCCTCGAGCCTGATGGCCCTCTCGCGCCGCAGCTCGACCGACGCCCTCGCTCCCTCGCCGTAGACGGACGCGGCGAGCTGGGCGGAAGAGGTGGTGGTCGTCGGGGTTGGAGCTACTGCCGCTGCCGTCGAAGCACTGCCGCCCGCCGCCGCCTTTGCCATCGCCTCGGCGAGCAGCTTCTTCTTCTTCGGCTTCTTCACTCGCCTCTCCCCCGTCCAGGCGAGGGCCACAGGAGCAGAGACGCCGTTGGTCGTTGCCTGTGTGAGTTGAAGAGAGAGAGAGAGAGAGACGGAGAGAAAGGGCGAGAGGTGAGCGAAAAAGAAAGAAGGCATTGAAAAACAAAAAAGGAAGAAAGCTAGCCGCGGCGGTGGGCGCTCGGTGCTTTTGAACTCGTACCTCTTCATCCTGCCCTTGTCCGCCCCTACCGCTGGCCTGCGGAGGCAGGGAAACGTCCTTGACGTCGGCAGCCGCCGCGCGCTCGGCGCCTGGCGCGTCCGTCATCTCGGGCGAGAGAGAAAGAAAGAGAAAAAGTGTGAGAGAGAGAGAAAATGATTTTTTTTCACTTTCGATTTCGACATTGAAAGAAATCAACTTGCTCTCTTTCTCTCTTTCTCTCTCTCTCTCTCTCTCTCTCTCTCTCTCTCTCTCTCTCTCTCTTCTCCCCCCACGCGAATAATGCGTCTCGCGTCCTCGCTCAACGCACACACTGGAGCCGCCGACGTTGTTTCCAGAAGCTCTGCTGCGAATCGCTGCTGAAGCAGAAGCACCGAGAGAGGAGAACTACTGCTGCTGCTGCTGCGCCTCTTTTTCGTCATCGTCGTTGTCGATTGCTTTCTTCGACCTCAACAACAACAACCTCAACAACCTCGACCTCAGCAACTTCTTCTTCTTCGACTTGGACCTCGACCTCCTTGCTCGCCGTCGACGACATGCTCTCGGCCGGTAAATCCCACGACCCGGAGCTCGTCGCCCACGAGGACCACCTCAGGTATCGCACGGAGCAGTTTGCGCGCACTCTGAAAGCCCTGGAGGAATCCGACGGCTCGCTCGAGGCCTTTGCCGATGGCGCGAGCAAGTTCGGGCTCGTCCGCACTCCAGGCAAGGCAGAAACCACATTCCGAGAGTGGGCCCCTGCCGCCACCGAGGCCCTGCTGCTCGCAGACTTCAACGACTGGAAGGGGACGCCTCTCACCAGGGACCGGTACGGCGTCTGGTCTGCCGCCTTGCCCGACTTCGACAACGGAGGCAAGCCGAAGCCGGCGATCGCGCACGGCCAGCGCTACCGCCTGAGGCTGCGGCACCCGGGGGGCTGGTGGGTCGACGCGATCCCTGCCTGGGCCAAGCGCTGCGTGCTCCGCGACGCCAGCGTGATGGGCTCGAGGTTCGACGCCGAGCACTGGAGCCCCGAAAGCGCGTTCGAGTGGCGCCATGAGAGGCCCAAGCCAATGAAAAAGGCAAAAACCTCTTCTTCGACTTCTTCTTCTTCATCAACTTCTTACCCCCCGCCCTCCCTCCGCATCTACGAGGCGCACGTGGGCATGTCCTCCGAGGAACCGCAAGTCGCGACCTACGCCAGCTTCGCCGCGGAGGTCCTCCCCAGGATCGCGCGGGCGGGTTACAACGCCGTGCAGCTGATGGCCGTCGCCGAGCACGCCTACTACGGCTCGTTCGGCTACCACGTCACGTCGCCCTTCGCAGTCTCGTCGCGCTGCGGCACGCCCGACGACCTGAAGCGGCTCGTGGACGCGGCGCACGGGCTGGGGCTGCTGGTGATCCTGGACGTGGTCCACAGCCACGTCAGCTCGAACGAGGAGGACGGGATCGCGGGGCTGGACCTGGGTGGAGAAACTGCAGAGGGGCAAAGGCAGAATCAGTCTGCTATCACCGACCCTTCTGCCTCCTACTTTGCGCAGGGGGCTGCCGGGAGGCACGAGGCGTGGGACTCGAGGCTTTTTGCGTATGGCAACTGGGAGACGCTGCGTTACCTGCTTTCCAACCTGAAGTTTTGGGTCGAGGAGTTCCTCTTTGATGGGTTTCGCTTCGACGGGGTCACCTCGATGCTCTACCACCACCATGGGCTCGGGGTGGCCTTCGAAGGAGGGAAATCGCAGTACTTCAGCCCTTCCACCAACGTCGACGCGGTGGTTTACTTGATGCTGGCCAACACGCTGGTCCACCGCCTGCTTCCCGGGGACCTGCGAGAGGGCGGCGCGATCTCGATCGCAGAGGACGTCTCGGGCATGCCGGGGCTCTGCAGACCCGTCTCCTCCGGCGGCGTGGGCTTCGACGCGCGCCTGGGGATGGGCCTCCCTGACCTGTGGGCCCGCCTTCTGGGCAGCATCGACGAGCGTGGCGGCGGCGGGGCCACCCCGGACGAGTTGTGGGACCCCGCCGCGATCGTCGCGGCTCTCTGCAACCGCGGGCGCGGTGAGCCGACGGTCGCGTACGTCGAATCCCACGACCAGTCGCTGGTCGGGGACGTGCCTGTGGCGTGGAGGCTGATGGGGGGCAAGATGTACGACTCGATGGCGATCGACTTCGAGGAGAGGGAGGTGGAAGAAGAGGTTGAGGAGGTTGGAGAGGGCAACAAGAAGAAGAACAAGAGCGGCAGCGCGACGACTCGAAGAAGGAAACAGCTCGTCCCTGTCGCCCCCACAGACCCCACCATCGCTCGCGGCCTCGCCCTCCACAAGGTCATCCGGGCCCTCACGGCCTCCCTGGGGGGAGACGCGGGATGGCTCAGCTTCATGGGCAACGAGTTCGGGCACCCGGAGTGGGTCGACTTCCCTCGCGAGGGCAACGGCTGGTCGCACGACAAGGCGCGCAGGCAGTGGTCGCTGGCCGAGCCTTCCCGCGGCCTGCGCTACTCGCAGCTGGGCGAGTGGGACAGGCTGCTGATGGACCTCGACGAGGAGTTTGGGTTCATGGGGGCCGAGCACCTGCTGGTGAGCCACGCCGGGGTCGGGATCGGCAGCGGCGGCAGCGGTGAAAACGGGAACGGAGGAGAGGCGAAGAGGAGAGACCAAGTGATCGTCGCCGAGCGCGGCCCCCTGGTCTTCGTCTTCAACCTGTCCCCCGACGTCGACCACTCCAACTACAAGATCGGCGTCCCCGACGGAGGCAAGTACCGCGTCGTGGCGGACTCCGACGCCGCCGAGTTTGGAGGGAAAGGGCTGCTGGGGTGGAGGTGGAATCCAAGCAGCGGAAGCGGAAGTTTGCCGTCGTTGTCCTCTTGCTCCGGCGGCGGTGAGTACTTTTCAAACCCCGAGGGCGTGCCGGGGCTCGCAGAGACCAACTTCAACAACAGGGCGCACTCCATTCTGGTGGGCAGCCCCGCCAGGAGCGCCGTGGTGTACGCGCGGGTGGTAGAAGAGGCGGAAAGGGAAAGAAGAAGTGGGGAAGAAGAAGTGAATGAGAGAGGGAGGGTAAGAGAGAAGAGACGAGAAAAATAGAGAGAAAATTGTAGCACAAAAAAAGAAAGGAAAAACCTTTGGTTTTTAATTCCGATCAATGACACAATTCGCGGGAGAGAGGGTGTCTCTCGCTCGTGTTCTTTTCTTTCTTTCGAGCGGGGGAAAGTAGAAAAGCGCGCCGGAAGCAAAGAAGAAGGTCGAGGTTGAAAAAGGAAAGAAAAAAAGGGCGACGAAAAAGTGCACCGACGAAACTATCTTCGAGAGCTCTTTTCACTTTTTTTTCAAAGAAAAATACTTTGTCTCTCTCTCTCTCTTTGGAAGAGGCAAGCACTCTTTTTCCTCGATTCTTTCCACCATGCGCGCCGCCTCTGAGATGGTAGCATCCATCGGAGGCAGCGCGATCTCGCGCAGAACGCAGCAGCAGCGACAATTACCTCCTCCTCGCTTTGAGATCGTCGTCGTCGCCAAGAGCTCGAGCGCGGCGGCGATCTCACCCATGCGCCGCCGTCGCTCCTCCATCATCGTCGCCGCCTCCTCCTCCTCGCCCGCTGCCAAGACAAAAACGACCGTCACCACGGCCAAAAAGTCGATCAAGAGCGCCGCTACGCCCGTGAGCCCAGAGATGGGCGCCGTGAAGCACGTGCTCCGCGAAGCGGACGGGCGAATCGTCCGCGTGAGCGTCGTCCGCCTCCGTCAAAGCTCTCCGGCCGACGACGTCTTCCAAGTCTCGGTCGAGGTCGGGCTCGACCAGCAAAACGATCTTCTTCTCCCTCCTGTTCCTCAACTCGCCTGGGGAACCTACAGGGCTGCGCCGGGGGTGTGGAAGGCCCCCAACCCGCTGCCCGCCGGGGCGACGGCGGACCCGGAGACCGGAGGCGCGCGCACGGAGTTTGTTGTCGTCGCCAAGGGCGGGCAAGCGACGGCGACGAAGAAGACAGCGACGGCGACCTTAGAGCTCCCTGCCCGCTCGGCGCCCGTCTCGCTCGCCTTCTTCCTCGACCGCGGCGAGGGAGGAGCCGAGTCACTACTTGCATCTCCGCGTCGCTCCTTCGCCGTGCCCATCGGGATGGGCGTGGGCTCCGCGGCTCGCCCGGGCGCCACGCTGTCGCCCCCGACGCCGGCGACGCTCGCGTCCTCCGCCACGGCGACCGGCACCTCGGTCAACTTCTGCGTGACCTCGCGCCACGCCGCGTCGATGTCCCTCGTGCTGGCCAGGCTGAAACCCAAGGGGGACGACGGATCAGGAGCAGGAGCAGCAGCAGAGGCGACGATCGAGCAAGTGGGAGGAGCCTCCTCCTCCTCCTCGGCTCCCGTCTGGCGCGCCGTGTCGGCGCTCGAGATCGCGCTCGACCCGGGCCTGCACCGCAGCGGCGACTCCTGGCACGTCCGCGTCGACGGCCTCACCGACCTGCGCACGCTGGCCTGGGGCTGGAGGGCCGGTGGGGAACTGGTTTCGGACGCAGGGAGCAGGTTCTCTCCGGGACAGGTGATGCTCGACCCCTTCGCTCGCGCGGCGGCGTGGGCGAGGCTTCCCGAAGGAGTGAACGTCGCCCCGCCGAGGCCCGGGGCGCGGGAGCTGGACCCTCTGGAGGAGCCTCCGGCATTGCTTGGCTGCCTGGGCTCGTTGGTTTTCAGCAACGAAGAGGAAGAAGAAGAAGACTTGGAAGAAGAGAACCGGAGAAGGCAACGCCGCCGGCGCGACGACCGCACTGCCGTCCTGGAAGTCGACCCCCGCTCCCCTTCCTCGCTTGCCTTCTCCCCCGGTGTGGTCCCCGAGCAGCACCGTGGGAAGCTCTTCGGCATCATCGACGCCATTGACGCCGCTCCACCCGCCCTGTTTGGCGGCAATGGAGGGATAACGGCGATCCTGCTCAAGGGCCCCGTCTCGGTCGCCGTGCCGGGACCCGTCGACTGCGGCTCGTCGGCGGCGGCGTCCTTCGCCCCGGTCTCGCTGCTGGCGCCGGACCCTTCGCTGGCCGTCGACGGCGCGCGGGACCTCATGGCGGCCTCTCGCGAACTGAAGGAGTTCGTGGCCGCCCTGCACGCGCGCGGGATCGACGTCTACGCCTCGCTGGAGGTGTGCTTCACGGGCGAGTCGGAGAAGAGCAAAAACAGCGGCGGCGGAAGCGGAGGAGGCATTTCCGGCGACGGCGACGAAACCTCAACCTCAACAACGACGACTCCTCTCACCGGCCGCGCCTTCTCCCTCCGCGGCCTCGACGCGGCCACCTACTACAAGCCAGGCACGCGCGTGCTCGACTCGGGCGCCCCGGCGACGCGAGCCCTAGCGGTCGAGGCGGCGAGGCATCTGTCTCTGAATTTCGGCTTCGACGGCGTCCAGCTCTCCAACGCAGAGGCGACGGCCGCGGATTCCGCCGGGGCAGTCCTCGACGCCCCGCCCTTACCCGAGGCCCTGGCCCACGACCCGGTCCTGAGGAACAGGGTGCGCCTGTTCGCCTCGGCAGCGGACGAGAGGCTGCTCCCTCGCTCCGGGGTGCGCGGCTTCCCTCACTGGTCCGTCTGGGGAGAGCGCAACTGGAGGTGCGCGCGGGACCTCTCGAGGCTGATGCTCCAGGGGGACACGCTGGCCTCTTCGGCGGTCGCCACCAGGGCTGCCGGTTCCCCGGACCTCACTTCCCCGGCCTGGGGGGCCAGATGCGGCGAAGGCGGGTTGATCCCGGGGAACCTGGCTGCGGGGAGGCCGAGGGCCTCGGTGCTCAACGTCGTCGTCGCTCCAGAGTTTGACGGCAGCCTGGAGGCGGCCGTCTCGAGGGCTGTCCCCCCGGGAGGAGCGCTGCCGGTGGAGAGGGACGCACTCGCCAAGGCCCTGCTCGTGGCCGGCGCGATGTTTCGCGGGACGCCGCTGTTCCCGGAGGCGGCGGCGCTGCTCTCCCCTATCGACGACGGGGTCTTTGTCGGCGCCCGCTTCCTCGAGAGCTTGCTGGCGGTGAGGAGCAGGCACGCCGCCGCGCTGGCACCCAGGGAAGATGGCGGGTCTGCCAGCCTGTTAGCCAGCGACGTCGAGGAGAAGGGCGAGAGGGACAGCAGCGTTATTTCTTCTTCTCCTTCTGGAGGAGGCGGAGGCGGAGACGGAGACGGCCGTGACGTTGAGAGCGAGGGAGGGAGCGAGATGAGTTTGGCCTCGACCTCCTCGTCGGTCGCGGCGGTCACCTCGACCCCCGGGCCCGACAGCCCCCCTCCCCGCCCCACGCGCTCCTACGACTCGAGCTGGGACTCCGACGACGGTGGTTCCGCGAAGACGAAGAAGGCGCTCGAAGCCGCCCCGATCCCTGCCATCCGCTGGCACGGCGCGCACGCGGCCTCGCAGCCGGACTGGGACGGCGCGCGCTCGGGCTGGGGCGAGTGGGGCGCGCCGGTCGTCGCGTGGTCGATCGTCCATCACGGCAACGGCAATAAGAGCAGCGCTCCTTCTTCCTCGAATTCCCACGCGAGCTCCGGGATCTACGTGGCCATGAACCCTTGCAACGGTCCCGTGGCGCTGACGCTCCCGCCGCCGCCCTCGGGCAGTGGAGGGTGGTCCCGGGCGATCGACACCTCGCTGGCCTCCCCCGACGACGCCGCGCCGGCGGCATCGATTTTGGGAGGAGGAGGAGAGGAAGCTCCTCCTCTGCTCGTTCTGGGCTCGAGCGACTACGAGCTTGGAGCGCGCTCGGCGCTGGTGCTGATCGCCGAGCCGAAGAAGATCAGAGGCGGCGTGAGGCGGTAGGGAGAGAGAGCGAGAGAGAACAGTAGAAGTAGAGAAAGTAGAGAGAGAGTTTTTCGGGTTTCTTTTCTTCTTCATTCTTTTTGTTAATTTCAATGTCTTTTTGCATGTCGTTCCCGCGCCAAAACCAAAAAACAAAAAAAAACATCCTAGAGCCCGTCATCCTCCTTCCTCAGGTACTCCCCGACGTCGCTCTGGTGGAACGCCACGATCCCGGACGGGTCCAGCCGGCGGCAGTCGGCCGTCGACTTGGCCGCGACGCCGAAGCCGAGCGGCACGTCGGCCATGTTGAGCACCACGACGCCCGAGTAGGCAGGCGTGGCCTCGGTGATGCGGCCCAGGCCGGACTTGAGGACGTGGTTGCCGTAGAGGAACTGCATCTCGGCCGAGGGCTTGAGCCAGATCTGTTTTGTTGGTTTTTTTAGTTTTTTTTAGTTGAAGTTTTCTTTTAAGGGTTAGAGTTTAAGGTCCAACTATTAACAAGCTTTATAATCAGAAATGAAAAAAACTGAAGAATCACGCAGCTCCCGTGAGATGAAAGCCGCTCTCCTGTCGCTTTTGCTGTCACTTGCCGTTCGACAAAGCGCTGCGCACGCGCACCGGCGTGAAAAAGAACGAGAACGAGAAAGAAAGAAAGAGAAAGAGAAGAGAGGTCGACTTGACTTGCCTTGTATTTCGCGTGCTGCGAGAGCAGGTCGAGCGCGCCGACCGTCAGCCGGAACTTGCCGCTGTGCGTCAGCCTCCCGACCGCCGTGCCCAGGTGCACCAGCTTGTCCCGGGAGACGCTGGTCGCGCGGCGCATCAGCGAGGCGCGGACGTAGTAGACGCGGTTGCGGTGCAGGCGGAACACAAAGGCGCTCTCCTCGTTGTTGTTGTTCGAGGTCGAAGCAGCACCTCCCTCACCGTCGTTGCTCGAAGGGGCCTCCACGAGCCTTCGGATGTTCTTGCCGATGTACTTGTGCAGCTTCTCGAAGACGGCCTTGGTCTCCTGCGGATTGGATTGGATTGGATTGGGAGAAGAGAGAGGTGAGAGAGAGAAGAGGGGAGCATTCATTCAAACGGCGGCTTCTTCGACGGAAGCACCATCTAGCCGCCGCAGGGCATGCGTCGAATCGATCGCTCGTTTTCTCCTTCTCTAGCAGCCCTCGAAACAACGCGCTGTTCGCGTGAGAGGCGAGCAGCGATCGAGGAAGACTCCGTACCTCCTCGGTGAGCGGTCGCATCGCAGGAGAACAAGGACGGGAGAACGCAAAGAGAAGACGCGAGTTTGGAGAGAAGAAGAGAGAAGAGAAGAGTGACGCTTTTTTTTTTTTTTTCCGCCTTGAAAAATTTTCCCTCCCTTCTTCAAAAACCTCCTCCTCCTTCCTTTCCTCCTTCCTTCTTCTCACTCCCACGCTCTCTTTCTCGCCAATCAGACACCGCGCCCACGATGCCCGCCATCGCGACCTCTGCAGCAGCCAGGTGCACCCTGGGCTCCCTCGTCGCGGCGCGGAGGGCGGCAGCAGTCGCCTCCTCTTCTTCGAGGGCGGCGTCGACTTTGCTCAGATCGATGGCCACGACGACGACGACGATGAAGACAAACACATCGCCCGTCGCCTTTGCCTCTTCCTCCTCCTCCGTCGTGTCTGCTCCTGCTCTGCGCCGCCGCGAGGCGCGCCGCTCAGTCGCGACACGCGCCCTGACGGTAAGAAGCTGCTGAGAGAGGTCGGAATTAACGGGGTGGGGAGAGGAAAACTGCTTCGATGGAAAAGACGTTCGTTCGTTGTTTCGCCCTCGTTTGAGAGAGAGAAAAAAACTCAACCTCTTCCTCCTCTCTCTCTTTCCCCCCTCCCTCCAGGCCGACGACATCCGCTCCAAGAACGCCGAGAACCCCGTCATCGTCTACTCCAAGACCTACTGCCCCTACTGCTCCGAGGTCAAGGCGCTCTTCGCCAAGCTCAACGTTCCCGCGAAGGTCGTCGAGATCGACTCGCTCGCCGACGCCGACGCCGTGTCCGCGGCGCTGGCGGACGTGACGGGGAGGAGGACGGTCCCGCAGGTGTTCATCGGCGGGGAGCACGTGGGCGGGTGCGACGACACGGTCGCGGCGAGCAAGAGCGGGAAGCTGAAGGAGCTGCTGGGCGGCGTCGGGGTGAAGGTTTGAAGAAGAAGAGAAGAAAAAGTTGAGAAAAGCGACGAAAGGGGCGTTTTTTTCCAACTCCTCCTCTCCTGTTTTCTTTTATCTTTCCGTTGCCACTTGATCCTCTTCTCTCTCTCTCTCTGGAGGATGAAGAAGATTTAAAAGAGAACGGCGGCGCGGATTGCCTTCCCAGTTTTGTGTAAAAAGTCAGCGATAAACTTTTTTGGTTTTTTTTTTCAATTTTTTTTCCGTTCGGAAGAGGTCGAGGAAAAAAAAATCACAACTCGGCAGCTAGCTTCTCGAATCCTTCACAAGAGCAGCGTCTCTCCGTGCACTCTCTGCTTCTTCTTCCACTCTTCCCGCTGCATAGCGAGGATGTTCGATCCGGCATCGAGCAGCTCGCGCGGCGGCGAAGCCAGCAGGCGCGAGGAAGAGACAGGAGCGAGCGATGCGATGCGGTCGCCATCGCTGCCGCCGCCGTCTTCACCTCCTCCCCCTCGCTCTCCCAACCCCTCTTCTTCCACCCCCTCTCCTCCTCCTCCTCCCTCCTGTACCGCCTGTGCGGGTATCACCATCTACTCCCGCGCCCACCACGACGCGGGGAAGCCCCCTTCGTGCCTCGGCATCTCCCGGAGGAGGAAGCAGCAGCCGTCGTCGTCGGGCGACGCCGTCGAGGGAGGGGGAGCGGAGCCGACCTTGCTCCCTCCCGACGTCGCGCCCGGCGGCGACTTCAAGTTCCTGTGCATGGGGTACGCCGTGTGCCGCGACGGGGCGTACAGTAGCAAGAAGAAGATGGGAGGCGGAGAAGGAGAAGGCAAGCGGGGAGCTGCTGGTTCGAGTTCAAACAACAACAACCTCGACGACGACGACGGCGTCGAGCTCCCCGCCTGCCTCGGTGTCCAAATCATTCGCGCCGCCGCGGCCACGCCCGCCGCGATGCCGATGCGCGGAGGAGGAGGATTGGCGAACGAGAGCAGCAGTAGTAATGGGAAGCAACCGCAGCACCAGAAAGCGCCGCAGCAGCCTCAGCAGCAGCCCCGGCGCGCGCCGCTCGCTCGAGGCAACTCGCCTCTGCCTCCTCCTTCTTCTGCTGCTCCGGACCTCCCCTCCCTGCTCGACGCGCTCGACAAGTGGGAGAAGTCGGCCCGGAGAGTCGCGATGAGGATGGGGAGCAACCTGGTCTCGATCTTTGGAGGGCGAGAGTGAAAGAGAGGCTTGTAATTTTTTTTGTAAAAAAAAACTCAGGATTTCATTTTGTTGTTGTTGCATTTCTCTCTTCTCTTTTTTCTCTTTTCTCTATTTTCCCTCTCCTTCTTCCTGTCTTCTACCCGAGCGTCTTCCTCCACCTCCTCGCCACGTTCTCGTCCGAAGCCACGTCCCACACCGCCACCGTGCCCTTGGCGCCGGCGGCGGCCAGCAGAGGCCTCGGACGAGCTCCACCCTTCGAAGAAAGGTCGAGCCCGCCAAAGCCGAGGCCGAAGACGGCCCCGACCTTCAGGTCCGCGGTCGAGACGAGCTCCGGGACTCCCCCGGAGACGTCCCACAGCTTGACCTTCTTGTCCGTGGAGCCCGTGGCCAGCAGGCCAGGAGCGACGCAGGAGGAAGAAGAGGAGAAACCAGCGCCGGCGCCGGCAAACGCGAGCGCCGTCGCGGCCTTGCTGTGCGCCGAGAGCCGGAACTTTGGCTTCCCGGCCCCCCCCGCCCCCGATCCGGCACTCCGCGCGTCGAAGCACGACACCACGCCGTCCTCAGCGGCCACGTGAAAGTCCGTCGGGTTGCTCGGGTCCCAGGCCAGGGCCTCGACGTCTGCTCCCACCTTCCACGAAGGCACGGAAGAAGAGGAAGAAGAGGCCTTTGAGGCACTCGTGCCGGCGGGGGACCGGACGTCGACGAGCGCGGCCGTGCCGTCAAACCCTCCCGTGAGCAGCACGGGCGGGTCCGTCGGGTTGAACGCCACGGCCTGGACCTTGCCCGAATGGTGGCAGAAAGTAACCACGGGGCCAGTCGAGTTCAGGGGGCCCGAAGCGGTCCCAAGCGTCGTGCGAGTGGTGGTTCCATCAATGCCGCCACCACCGCCGACGGAAGCAAGGTCCCAGATCTTGACCGTCCGGTCGGCGCTGGCCGACGCCAGCACGTTTCGGAAGGCGCCGTTCCACGCCAGGCCCAGGACGGCGTCGGCGTGGCCCCCTCCGGCCGCCGCGTCCTTGCGGGAGCGGCGCTTCGGGAGCGCGGAGGGAGGTAACGGCGTCGGCGTCGTCGGAGCGACGGGGCTGCCGCCGCCTTTCCCTTTCTTCCCGCTCGACTTGTTCTTGTTCTTCTTCTTGTTGTTCGTGCTCTTCCTTCCGTCGCCGTCCTCGCTGTCCTCCGCGGCCTCCGCGATCCTCGCCGCCTCGGCGGCGGCGGCGCGGGCCTCTGCGGCAAACGGCGCGGGGCCCAGCACGGCCACCGGCTCGACAGCGTCGGCCTCGTTCACGTCCCAGAGCTCGACCCCTGGCTCCATCGTCCCGACCGCCACGAACGAGCCCGTGCTGGGATCGCCTCCGTTTCTGCCGCTCGAAGAAAGTAGGGACCCGGGGGCCGCGTCCATCCACGCCAGGCAGAGCGGGAAGGCCGCCAGCAGGACATCGTGATGAACGTAGACGTTGGCTTCCATGTTGACGCCCCCATCTCCGTTCTCCCTCATCGTGGTCCCGGGGGGCTCGCAGACCCAGACCTCGAGGTGGGAGACGTCGTCCTCGTTGCGGGCCGCGAGGAGGAGGAGGTCCTGGCCGGGGCGGAGCTGCCAGTCGTCGAGGTCGTCCTCGTCGGTTTCGCTCTCTTCGCCTTCGGAGGAAGAAGAAGCGAAGTCGGAGTCGTCAGAGTCGTTTTTGTTGTTCTTGCCGTTCCTCTTTCCCGTCTTGCTCTTGCTCTTGTCTTTCGGCCCCTTTCCGAATTTCAGGTAGGGATCCTCCCTGTTGGAGGAGTAGTACTGCGTGCCCGCGGAGAAGACGCCGGCCGGCAGGGAGAGCGGGTTGGCCGAAGAGGAGCCGTGGCCGTTAGCGCCGCCTCCGTCGCTCCCTTCGTCGTCGTCGTCGTCATCGTAATTGTCCATGTCGAGCTCTGCCATCGCCGCGTCGAGGCCCGTGAGTCCTCCGGTGCCCACGGGCTGCGAAGAAGAACGACTGGACGTCTTGCCCTTGCCAGCAGCATTTGACGAAGCAGCCTTCTCGGCCTTGATGCGCTTGGCGGCGGCCTTGGCCTTGGCGACGTCGTCGTCGCCGTCGTCGGCCATGCCGCCGCCGTCGGAATCGTCCGTCTCCCATTCGTCGCTGTCGTCGTCTTCGTCTTCCTCCTCGTACAGCTCCGTCCCGGCGCCGACGACGGGAGGATAAGCACCGTCTGTTTCGTGGTTGAGGTGGATCGGAACTGGGGCTTCTCATCGAGTGAGCGAACGAGACGAGAAAGAGAGAGAGAGAGAGGGAAGGCAACGCTAGCCGCCGCCGCTTCTTTTGCATTCGTTTCTCAACTCCTTCCATCTCTCCACCTCTGTCTCTCTCTCCACGTACCCTGCGCTGCGATCCTCCGCGCTTCTGCGAGCTCTTCTTCGGTCATCGGCTTCGCCCTGGGGATGGGCTTGACGGCCGAGGCCGGGAGCCAGGCGATGGAGGAGATCATTTTGTTTTTCGAGTGCTCGTAAAAAAAGAAAAGAAAAGAAGAAAAAACGAGAGAGATGAAAAACGAAAAATGGACTTGCTTCAAAAAACTCAAAAAAATTTCTCTTCCAAAAAAAACGCCAACACGCGATGGACGAGACGCCGCAGCAGCACGACCTTCCGTCTACTTCCGATGCCTTTGTCCAGACAGTCGATCACGATCAGATCCCGCTCGAAGAGGCGCGGAAGCTGAGCCGAAATTATAAGTAGAGGGAAAGAGAGAGAAGAGAGAGGAAGAAGAGGATGAGAGTTCTCTCTTTGCGATCGATGCCTCTGTTTTTTCAACCTCGACCTCCTCCTCCTAACTCCGCTCTCTCTCCACCTCCCCCCCCCCCCACCCACCCACCCCCGCAAACCAACCGACCAACACTGTTCCTCACAGGCTTCGCGATGCTCCCCTGGGCTTGGGCCCTGAACGCGTGGCTGTTCTACCCCGTGGCGTTTGGGGACTTGAACTCCTCGAATCCCAATTCTTTGATCGATCCCGTCGTCCGCCGCAACGCGCGGAGGAGCGCCGCGGGCGCCGCCGTCGCCGGGGTCGCTCTGCTCGCTTGGGCCTCGGCGTTCACTTTGGGGGGGCCCAGGGTCGTGGGCAGGGCGACGTTCGAGAGGCTGAACCTGGGAGACTTGGACTTGGATGCGTGGGGGCTGAGGTTTTGAATGAAAAGAGAAGAGAAGAGAGAAGAAGAAGAAAGAAGAAGAAAAAAAAAACCCGACTTTCTTTTTGTAAATTTTATCATCAACCGATCAATCGATCAACTGATCAATCCTCTTTCAATGTTTCTTCTTTTTTTTACAGGGTCTCGAACACGGTGATACAGGCCAGCGGCGGGGGGCGGGTGGAGGAAAAGTCTGCGGCAGCAACAGAAAAGGCGGAAGAAGAGGAAGCGTTGTTTGAGAGAACGAGCCCTCCTCCGTTGCCGCTCCTTGCTCCTCCTCCTGCTCCTCTCCGCGCCTTCCTCTCTCCCTCCGTCCTCATCAGCAGCACGCCCGCGACGCAGCACCCGGCGACAAAGGCCGCCACCGTGGCCAGGCGAGGGCGGGGCAGAGGAGCGGCGAGGAGGCGGGACACCAGCGACGAGGAAGAGGACGAGAGAGAGACGGGGAAGAGCGAGCGGCAGCGCGGCAACGACGACGCTGCTCCTTCTTCTTCCTCGATTCCTTCCTCCTCTTCTTCGATCCCTTCCTCCTCGTCGCTGAAGACCTCGACGTCGGACGAGGGCTCCCCGCCGCCGCCGCCGAGGTCCAGCCGCACGGGCCTGGGCATCGGTCGCGCGATCGCGGTGAAGAAGCTCTCGCCGCCGTCGTTGCTGCCGTTGCTGCTGGGGAAGCGAGAAGCTGCTGCTCCTGCTGCCGCTGCCGTCGCCGCGGGCGAAAGAGCGAAAGCAGCAGCCTTCGAGGCCGAGAGGCCGAAGCGGCTCTGCGTCAGCGGCCTCCCCTCCGCGTCGAGGGGGATCCCGGGTGCAGTGCGGGGGGTCTTCGATGCGCGAGGGGTGGCGCTGCCTCCGTTGCGGTTCGTGATTCCCGGCGGCGTCGAAAAGGACAGCTGCGGCATGGCGAGGCCGACGGCCGGAGGTTGTTGCTCTTCTTCTTCTCCTTCCTCGCTCCTTCCTTCTCCTTCTCCTTCCTCGACGGGGAAGCCCAGCACGACGCTGAGGACGCCGATGTCCGGGGTGGCGAAGGCGTCGTCTTCGTCTTCTTCGAGGTCTTCGGACGAGTCGGAGTCGTTGTCCTCGTCGAGGTCGCTGGAAGAGGAAAAAGAGCAAGAGGTCGAGAGTTTGGAGGGAGCAGCGCCAGCAGCAGCGCGATTGCCGCCTTCGTTCGTCGTCAATGATGATGAAGATGTTGGGCTCTGCTCCGCCGCGGGGGTCGACGGGCCTCCGTCTCTCGAGCTGCTGGCGTCTTCTTCCGTCATGAGCTTGTTCTCAATCTCGATTGGTTGGTGCGAACCATCGCCGCGATCGGTCGCGGCGCGAGGAGGCAGCATTCAAACTCGAGTTTTTTTTCAAACGTTTTTTTTTTTTTTTTTTTTTTTTTTTTTTTTTTTTTTTTCGAAATCTGTCGCTGCTCGAAATTCGACGGCACTTTTTTTTGCCAAGCATCAAAAAGCTCTTTCCGAAAGCTCTTCGATGCTGTGCAGGCTCCGCGCGCCCGCAGGGGCTTGCGTTGCCTTTTCTTTCACGGGCCAAGCGTCTTCGACATCGAGACAGACCCTTCTGTCCAGGAATCGACATCAGAAAAGGCCTAGTCGCCGGGTTCAAAAGCTTCAATGGGTGTCGTCGTCGTCGTCGTCGTCGTCGCCGCTGTCGCCGTCAACTCCGGCGGCCTTGCCGGCAACGACACCTCCTCCGGGACTCCTCGTCTCCACCCCGGAACGCCCCCTGATCCTCGCCTTCAACCTCTGCGAGCACGAGCTCGACGCCCTGCGGTCCACGGGCCTCGGTTGGGAGGTCTTGGCTGTCGGAGGAGAGGGGGAGGAGGAACTCAGGGCGGGCTCGTTGCTCGACGTCGCCGCCGGGACCGTGAGCCTTGTTGAAGACGAACCCGAACCTCCTTCCTCCCCTTCTTCCTCTTCTTCCCTCTCCGTCCGCGCCACGCTCCTGGTGCTCCCGGCGGGATGCACGGCCAACGACGGCGCCAGCCGGGGGCTCGCGGCCTACCCTGCCGCTGTCGACGAGGCCCTGACCGAAGCCGGGTGCGCGCTCTGCGTGACCGGCGTCGGCGTCGGTGTCGATAAAGAAAATTTTAAAAACGAGCCCCAGCTCCTCTCGGATGCCCTGGAGCGCCTCGGGAGGGCTCACGCCTCGGTTTCGGGCATCTGGAGGCCCCTGCCCAGGCTATCAGAAGAAGAGAAGGTACCGAAGGGGGCGACCCTGGCGATCGCGGCCCTGCTCGACGCTGCCCCTTGGGACGACGATGACGACGACGACGACGACGACGGCGACGGCGAAAACGAAATCCGCGAAAACATCGAAAACCTCGACCTCAGCGGCCTCGCGGTCCTCGACGGCCTCCTCTCCCCTCGAGAGGCGTCGGACCTCCTGCTCTACCTCACGGAAGGGGACCCTTCTTGCCCCAGAGAGGGGGAGAAGTGGCAGCGGGGCGGTGTTGTCGACCACGATGGAGGAGACGGAGAGGAAGACGAGGAAAACGAAAACGAACCCTCAACTTCCTCTTCGTCTTCTTCCTCTTCCTCTTCTCCTCCTTCCTCGTGGGGCGCGACCCCGCAGTTCATCGCCTCCCTGCTCTCGGACCCTCCTCCCGAGCTCCTGGCCCTCTGCTCCCGCCTCCGCGCTCTTTACTCGCCGGAGTTTGCCGAAGTGCTGCTCTGCCCGGACAACGGGGAGATGAGCCCGGGGCTGAGCTCGCTGGTGCTGAACGCGGTCACGCCAGAGGACGCTCCCTCGCTGTCCCCTCACGTCGACGCGGACCCTCTCCGCAACGACCCGGACGGGGCCTGGGCGAGGGCCTTTGGGCTCTACCGGAACCGAAGCGCGGGAAGCGGAAGCGCGGGAAACGGTAGTGGAGGTCAGACGCGGCCGCTGCTCGCGACGGCGCTGCTCTATTTCCAAGACTGGCCCCTCGAGGACGCCGCCGAGACCCTCTTCTTCGACGCCGAGGAGGTCGGGTTGGGTTTGGCTGTCCGCCCCCGGGCGGGCAGGGTCGTGGTCTCGGAGCAGGACGTCGTTCACAGGATCGTGCCTCCGAGGAAGAAAAAGTTAAACTCTTCTTCTCCGTCTTCAAATTCGCCGCCGCGCTACTCGCTCGTGCTCAAGCTGGCGCTGATTCCGAAGAAGAGGAGCGACGACGACACTCCGACGAGCGTGGTGCTCCCGGACTGGAGGCCGCGGGCGCTGAGGCTGGGCACCGCCGCGGCGAGGGGGCCGCTGCCGCTGGCGTGAGGGAGGGAGAGAGGAGGCCGGGTGTCCTTTTTTCTTCGTCAGCGTCGTTTCTTCGTCTTCACTTTCATCCTCGACCGCTGAGAAAACAAAGAAACGAAAGAAAGACTCGTCGTTTTTCTCTCTCACTCTTCCTCTTCCTCTTCTCCGCGTCTGATTTTCATCCGAGAGCATTCTCGCGTGTTGTTTCTACGCTTCTGAGCATTGAGATTCGATCCGACGGTACGTTTAAGTTTCCCTTATGCTCCGCGCGAAGAGGGAAATGAGCGTTGTTCGATCTGATCGGTCCGACCTTTGCCCCTTCCATGATGCATCCATCTTTTTCTTTTTCTTTCTCCTTCTTCTCGGGAACGATGCTATTCAACAAGTAAAAGGTCGCACGCCGTTCTAGCAACCAGGAGCCCTTCGCAATTGGGGGGCTCCTAGGATGCCGGCAGTGGAGACAACACTTCTAAAAAATCCGGCACGAGAGTTCTTTCGAGTTCTTTCGACCGCCGTTTGCCGCTGACCCGAGAAAATCGATTTTTCTTCCTCCTTCCGCTTTCCCTCTTCCCTCTTCTTCATCTTTCTTGCTCACCGTTCTTTTGCCTTTCTCTCTATAACAACCTCGCCATCATCGCCTCCATCAAACACACACAGGAAGAGAACAACAACGAGCAACAGAGCCCGCAGAAACTCAAACAACAAATAAAAAAAGGATGTCGAGCGTCCCCCCTCCGCCTCCCGCCTCCGTCGTCGCCGTCGTCGGCGGGGGCGCCTGGGGCACCGCCCTCGCCGCCCACGCCGCCCGCGCGGGCCACGAGGTCCGGCTCTACGCCCGCGAGCAGGAGGTCGTCGACGCCGTCAACGACCCGGCTGTCAGGGAAAACACCACTTTCTTACCTGGTTTCAAGCTCCCTGAGACCGGTCTCAGGGCCACGGCCGACGCCGCAGACGCGCTCAAGGGAGCAGAGCTCGTCCTGCTCGTTGTGCCGACTCCTTTCTTGGAGACGGTCGTCTCGAAAGCCCTGATGCCTCATCTAGATGCGGAGAAGCACGTCCTGGTCTCCTGCACGAAGGGGATCCTCAACGACACCTTGGAGACGCCCGCCGACATCTTAGTACGCGCTCTGGGCAGCGGCTCTCCAAACGGCGCAGAGGCAGAGGGAGCAGCAGCAGCAGCGGCAGCAGCAGCAGCAGCAGCAGCAGCAAACGGGACCTCCACCGCTTCCCCTCTGGCCTCGAGAGCGTGCTTCCTCTCGGGCCCTTCGTTCGCGGCCGAGGTCGCGCGCGGCGCTCCCACGGTCGTCACCGTCGCGTCGCGGGACCGCGCCGCCGCAGAGCGCGTCCAGCTGCTGCTCTCGACCCCAGTCTTCCGCTGCTACACCTCGACCGACGTCGTCGGCGTCGAGATGGGAGGAGCTCTGAAAAACGTGCTCGCGATCGGCTGCGGCGTCAGCGACGGGCTGGGCTTCGGCGCCAACGCGCGCGCGGCGCTCGTGACGCGCGGGCTCGGGGAGATGACCCGCCTTGCCGTCGCCCGCGGGGCGCACCCTCTGACGATGGGTGGCCTCGCCGGAATCGGCGACCTGGTGCTTACCTGCACGGGCGACCTGTCGAGGAACAGGACCGTGGGCCTGCGGATCGGTGCGGGGGAAACACTCGAGCAGATTTCGGGCTCGATGAAGGCCGTGGCCGAGGGCGTGCTGACGGCGAGGTCGGCCGCCGCGCTGGCCAGGAAGTTGGGAGTTGACGCTCCGATCATCGACGGGATCGACCGGGTGCTTCACGAAGGGGCCGACGCGAGAGGGGTGGTGACGGAGGTGATGACGAGGGAGCTGAAGCCGGAGCTGCACGACGATGTGTTGGCTGCTGCGGCGAAGGTGGTTTGAAGAGAGAAGAAAGAGAGAAGAGAAGAAAGAGAAAAAGAGAGAGGATATTTTTGTTGAGTTCCCCCCCCCCCGAAACCCGTCGAGGTCGAGAGTTTTTGTTCTTTCTTTCATCTTGTTTTCCCATATTTGTAGCCCTTTTCCTTTTTCCAGACGACAGCCAAAGCCAGCAGCAAAGAAGCGTATTCGTGAAATAGAGAAGAAGGAGAGAGAGAAAGGAGAAAGAGAGAAAGCGAGAGAGAGAGAGAGAGAAAGGGACGTCGAGAACGAGAGCTTCAGAATGAAAAGAACATGAAAATATTCACGGGCCAAAAGCAACGACGACAGGTTTCTTACAGCAGGAGGGCAGCGCGCGCAGGAAAACAAAGGGAGTAAAATGATGTAAGTAGAAATGAAATTCGAGGTTGTTGTTGTTGTTGTTTCGGTGGTTCTGGAGAACAAGAAGCCGGAGAGAAAAAGGCAAAGCCTTATCTCTCTCTTCTCTCTTCTCTCTCTTCCTCTCTCTCTCTTTCAAACAGCGGCCGCCATCCCCCCCCTGTGCGCCGCGATCCGGTCAAGCTCCTCCCTCGTCACCATGGGAGAGGTCTTGCCGCTCCCGGAGCCGCCGAAGAAGCCCAAGAACGAGGAGGAGGACGCGTCAGAGCCACCGCCCCCCATTTTGCTCCCGACGGCGCCGCCGGTCACGGTGCTCGCGACGGCCGAGAGCATGCCGCCGAGCCCGACCGCCGAGGTGGAGACCTGCGCCCCTCGGCGCATCGGGGGCTGCTGGTAGAAGGAGCCCATGAGAAGGCAGAAGAAGAGCGCCGAGGTGCCCAGGGCGTCTGTTTTGATTGGTTGAGAGTGGAGTAGTGGAGTGGCAGAGGGAGGAAGAAGAAGAAGAGGTGAGTTTTTTTTTCTTCCAAACTTTGGGCTCGCGCGCGCGAAAAAAAAAAAAACCCTAATCAAAACGCCAACCAACCAAACTCACTCGAGTGCTGGTCCCACATCATCATGTTGACCAGGATCGTCAGCACCTTGCACACGTTCCCGATCACCGAGAAGCTCGTCGCCGAGATCACAGCCCGAAGCGCGAACGAGAAGTAGCTCATCCCCAGACCGGCCACGCACGAGGCCGCCACCATGCCCCACGCGAACGAGCTCGTTCCGCCGCGGAGCACGATTGCCATCTCGCCCGACACCAGCGAGACGAGCAGCATGGGCGGGACGGCGAGCGCGTTCTGGTAAAAGGAGCGGGACCAGGTGGACATCGAGACCGAGTCGACGACCTGCTTGACCCAGACCATCTCGAGGACTGAAAAAGAGTTTTGATTTTTTTTTTTTTGAGAGAGAGGTCGAGGTTGAGAAGAAAAAAAAACGAAGAAAAAAAAAAACCGAGAACGAAAAAAAAAAAAACTTCAAACTTCCCCTCTCTCTCTCATACCTGCGAACGAGTACCACACCGCCAACCAGGCGTAACCCGCCGCAGTGAAGTTGGCATCGGCAGCA
>Ga0210003_1000379_pt1 | contig 40185 bp, 60 predicted proteins | sample LantaG_FD_182804 | JGI IMG/M metagenome (GOLD analysis project Ga0210003, IMG submission 182804) | Deep subsurface microbial communities from Baltic Sea to uncover new lineages of life (NeLLi) - Landsort_02402 metaG (SPAdes) (version 2) | ecosystem: Environmental > Aquatic > Marine > Oceanic >...
CGTAATCGTCGTCGTCGTCGCCGTAATCGTCGACGACGACGACGATTACGGCGACGACGACGACGATTACGGCGACGACGACGACGATTACGGCGACGACGACGACGACGATTACGGCGATGACGACTATGGTGACGACGACGACGACGACCTCCTCGGCGATGACGACTATGGCGACGACGACGACGACGACCTTCTCGGCGATGACGACTATGGCGACGACGACGACGATGATCTCGGTGATGACGACGATCTCCTCGGCGATGACGATGACGATGATTTCGGCGATGAGGACGACGACTATGGTCGTGGCAAGAAGCGTCGGCACTTGCTGGTCAAGCGCCGGCGCCTGGTGCTCAAGCTCCAGAACGCGCGTCGGCCGCGCAAGCGTCGCCGGCTCCGTGCCCGCATCGCCAAGGTCAACGCCAAGCTCGGTGTGCCGATCCAGCGGGGTGCGCTCCCTGCTCCTGGCCCGGGTCGCTTCAAGCAGCGCGTCGTCCAGAAGGCTATGCCCGTTCCTGGCGCGCCCGCCGTGGTGGCGCCAGTTCACGCGCCGCGCCCGATCGTCTACCGCCCCCGCCGCCGGATCCGCAAGCTGCGGCGTCGGCTCCGTCGGGCGCGTCGAGCACGTCGCGCTGTGGCTCCAGTCGCGGCTCCAGTCGCGGCGCCACTCGCCGCGCCCACGCGTGTGATCACCGGGCCCGCCGGTCAACGGATCGCGGTTCGCTACGGCGAGGAGCCACCTCCCGGCTTCACGCTGACCCCCAAACTCACCTCGGCTGCCTGGGCACATCCTGTTCAGACCACCGCTGCCGCGACGGGTCTGTTCGCGCTCGGGGCCTGGTTCGGGGACGATCTGATGGCCATGTGGCGCAACTGGATGCGGTAGCATGACGCAGTGGTTGTCGGCCCTCGCTCCAGGGGGGGCGCGGTCGACGACCGAGCCGTCTGAAGACGAGGAACTCGGTGCTTTCCCGTTGCTGTCGGTTGCTGGCAAGGGGATCGGCGTCGGCGTAAAGAAGGTGGCGCAGTGGCTTCGCTCACCCGAGGGCAAGAAGTTCCTGGGCAAGCTCAAGGACACCGCCAAGAAGCGCACCTCCCGGTTGCGGTTCTTCGAGTCTCGGGCGCGCAAGGCCAAGACTCCCGAGGCCAAGGCGCGCTGGCTCAAGCGCGCGAAGCGTCAGCAGGAGCGGATCGACGCGATCAACCAGGAGGCCGCGCTCGCCAAGCGCGGGGTGGTTGGCGAGGGCCCGGTCCTCGAGTATCGGCGGAACTTGCTCGCACTCGAGTGGGATGAGGCACCCGAGGCCCGACGCAAGGAGATCACCGCGACGATCGCGGCGATGGACAAGCGGCTGAAGAAGCTGCACCGGGCCAAGAAGCTCCTGGCGGAGACCACCGGTGAGAAGATGGGCGCCGAGACAGCCGAGCTGTCTGAAGACGAGGAGCTCGGTGCTTTCCCGTTGCTGTCGGTTGCTGGCAAGGGGATCGGCGTCGGCGTAAAGAAGGTGGCGCAGTGGCTTCGCTCTCCCGAGGGCAAGAAGTTCCTGGGCAAGCTCAAGGACACCGCCAAGAAGCGCACCTCCCGGTTGCGGTTCTTCGAGTCTCGGGCACGCAAGGCCAAGACTCCCGAGGCCAAGGCGCGCTGGCTCAAGCGCGCGAAGCGTCAGCAGGAGCGGATCGACGCGATCAACCAGGAGGCCGCGCTCGCCAAGCGCGGGGTGGTTGGCGAGGGCCCAGTCCTCGAGTATCGCCGCAACCTGCTCGCACTCGAGTGGGATGAGGCACCCGAGGCTCGACGCAAGGAGATCACCGCGACGATCGCGGCGATGGACAAGCGGCTGAAGAAGCTGTACCGCGCCAAGAAGCTCCTGGCGGAGACCACCGGTGAGAAGATGGGTCGCGCCCGGGTCGAGGTCGAGGTGTCCCCTCCCGCCTCCGGTTCGCAAGCGCGTCGGGGGCTCTCGGCGCTGCCCCCGAGCCTGGTCGCCAACCGGCCGCTGACGGATGGGGTGGGTGGACTGCGTTTCACCGTCGAGTCTCCACCGGGTCCTGGCCGCTTGGTCCGGATCCCCTTCTACCCGATCCAGGCCGTCGATTCCTGGTCGGGGGCTGGAGGCATTGACTTTGCGGATGACGATCCGGTGATCGTGTTGCGGATCCCGCCCGGTTCTCGCTTTGCCCGACCCATTCTGCTGCAGACAGAGCAGTTTGACTACGGCTCGTACCGGATCCTCGGATTCCAGACCAACGAGCAGGGCGGCGTTCGCCCTTCGTCTTTTCCGGCCATTATTCCGCCCGCGGCTTTCGAGATCGGCGATATCGTCGCGACCTACAGCAACCTTTCTCTGTACAACGGTCAGAACCTGTTCATTCAGCCCGATCAGATCTGGTCGGCGCAGTTCAATGTGATGCCGGCCTCGTTCACCCAGACCGCGCTTTCGCCTTTTGGCGGCATGCGCGCTGAGCGTCCAGGCCTGTACCAGCGTCGTCGCAATCGTTGGTTCACGGGTCTACGTGACTATCCGGTCGTCACCGGAACCACGAACGTGCAGGTGATTGTCCGCGCTTTTTCGACCTTTCCCAACCCGGCCGCCCCCGGCGGCCCGGACTATGAGTTTCCGGTGACGTGCAATGTGGTGGCTGAGATGATGACTGACAAGGTCTACGGGGACTCGGTCAATCCGTCTCCTGCGAGTCGCGCGGGTGCTCTGGTCAAGGTGGGCGCAAGGGAGCTCGGCACCAACCTGAAGGGGCGTGAGGAGATCGAGTTGGTCTCGGCCTTCCGTCGCCCAGACGATCTGGACGTATGATGTCGAGCGTGCTGTCGGTTCCTCTTACTGACCGTCGCGCTCTGGTCATTCCTGCGACTCCCGGTTGGTTGTGGCCCGGATCAGAGATCTACGAGCGGATCTTCGGTGGGTTTCGGGGTCCGCGCGTTGATCTGTACGCTGTGCTGGTGCCCTTCGGGATCGTGCCCGAGCAGACGTTGGTTGCTCACCCCGAGGTGTTTGTCGCCATGGGTAACGTCACGAGTCGGGAGGGTCTGCGTACAGCGGCGCTGCGGACGCGAGCGTGGCTCGACAACGATGGGATCGGCTACACCAAGGTGGTGTTTGTGGTGCATGGCTCGGTGGTGCCGATCTGGTCGGCTGCCTTGCGTGGAACTAAGGGGAGCGCGCCCCTTGATGTGGCCGAGCGGATCGAGCTCGTGCGCCCGAATCGTCAGGTGGGCTTTCGGGGTACACTGATGCGGCGGATGCTGAGCCAACATCTGTCGTTCGCTGGCGATCGCCAGGATAGATCCTCACCATGAACTTGTTCCCCGCTACATCCATTCCTTTCGATTTGACTATGGTCGCTCGGTTCGTGGGCGTGTCGCGGAGCGGAATGGATTGTGTCGGTCGTTACGCGCTGATGGCCGGGGACGACGCGTTGGGGTTCGCCGATCGGCTTGCGCAGCTTCAGTCTCTGCTCGGGTTACGCTACGCCCCTCTTCCTGGGACCTGGGCGAGTTTTGTGGCTAATGATGACGATACGGTGGAGTTCCGCGTGGGCCTCGACCGTGGTTTCGGCAAGGCGCTTGTCCGGAGTCACCAGGCGCTGCGCACGGGCTCGGATTCGTTGGTGGCACCGCTGACCGTGCGCGCCCTGGGCCTGGGTTACCTGTCGTTTGTTGGGGTTCGCTGATGGTCGCTGCCTTGATGTTGCCCGATCCTTACCGCCGCCACATTGGCGGGGTGCAACCCGTGCGTCCCTCGGTGAACCACATCGCTATCGGGATCTGGCTGGCGACGATCGCCGTGCTCGTGTTGCCAGCTCCGCACCAGCGAAAGCACCGGGTTCGCGAGCACGATCTGCTCAAGGCCTACTCTATTGCTACGACCACCTTTGCGTTGCTCTGATGTCTCGACTTTCTTCCCCTGATTGGATCACGACGACGGCGGCGCGCGGGGTTGATCTCGCGACTCAGGACGGCAACGTGTTGGTCTTCGGTCTGGTGGGCCTGATGGCGATGGGTTCGATGCTCGGCAATGACTGGCGGCATGCTGGAGAGACCGCTGGACTCCCAACCGTGCAGGGGTCAGATGGGCGCAGTTACGCGTACAAGTTGGCTCCTGGCAATCGTGTCGTGCTGATCTACCTGCCCACGGGTCGGCTCCAGGAGCATACTGTGACCGCAGCGGCCGGGCGCGATTCGAAGCAGCTCGCGGATGAAGTGGGCGCACTGGTGGAAGACCTGTATTTGGAGGGGTGATGACGGACGGAACCTGGTGGGCACTTGGAGCGGCGGCTGCGCTGGCGGCGGCGAGCGCGGCCCGGCGAGGAAGCGGGGCGCGCTGGGTCGCGGAGTTGCAGACGCGTCCGATCGCTCGGGCTCGCGCTCAGGTAGACGCGCAATCCCAAGATCAAGCCCGGGGGGCGGCTCGGGATGCTGAAGTGGGGTTCAATGATTGGGATCTCGACTTTCCGCTTGAGGGGCACGATGTGATGAGCGTGGAGCCCTGGGAGCGCGGATCGCCCGCGATAAGCGCGGGGGCTTGGGTCAAGCAGGAGGCGCGGAAGCTCCGCGGCAGCGGCCTGCGTGAGCATGATCTCCTCGAGCATCTCGAGGCGATGATCGAGGATGACTATCAAGAGGCGTTGCTGTACCACCAGCCGACGCGTGTTTTCGAGGCGCGCCTGAACGCCGCGTACAAGGCCTTCGCTCAGGCGTCGGGGATCTAGGCTGGCTCGCCTTCGTTCGATCCGCTAGAATGCCCTCATTCCCAGGAGATCTCCATGGCCACTCCTCCCTGGCTCACCAACGCCACCAATGATGGAACGTTGATCACTCTCGGTGCGGTGGGCTTGCTCGCCCTGGCGGGCGCCGCGAGTAGCTGGAAGGGTCCGATCCGGCTGGGTGGAGGTCCGAACCAGGGCTCAGCGAGCCAGTACACCGACTTCATGGCCCAGGCCCTTCCTCGTTTCCGCCAAGCGGGCTACAGCGCTCCGGACGCCATGCGCCAGGCCGCCGCGCAGTGGCGCGAAGTTCAGGGGCGTTGATCATGGGTCGTTTCAGGGATGATGGCGGCACCGATTGGGTTTCGGTGGATCCACGACAGCAGGTGACACGCTGCCGTTGCGCTGCGTAGGGGGAGTATGGGCCAGCGTCTACCCGAGGGCTCGAGGGTCTTCATGGCTACCGCTGGTCTAGTCCAGGACGACGGCGCCAAACTCACGTTGGGACTGGTGTCGATGTTGGCGGGTGGCTTGGCGGTCCGAGGTCTGGCTCGGGGGATCCGAGCGGATCGGCGTAGCGAGGGGCGTACCCCGTCGCCGCTGGTGGCCGAGCTCGCGGGCTCTGCTGCTGTTCGCACGCGGCCAGCGTTGATTGCCTCGATTCTCGAGGTGGCTGGTTTCGGACCAGTCCATGGCCGGCGTCAGGTGTTCGCGCGTCGTCTCGCGAAATACCGGGAATCTGAGTTGGTCGCGGTTCTCCGGGCGCTGGAGCAGACTCGGGAGCGGTCGCGATGACCCGCTTGTTGCGCAATCGGGGTCCGGAGGGACCGATCTTGTTTCATCCGCTGGCGCGGGACGAGGAGCTGCTGCCGCCGCTCTGGTTGCGGCGTGCCCTGGTTGCTGATCTCGGTGCCATCGAGCGTCGTTTTTCGCCGATCACGCGGACCGAGCGAGTCATTGACGCACCGCTCGGGTGTGGTGCTTTTGGGTGTGTCTTCGCTTTGGCGGACGGGCGGGTTCTCAAGGTGACCTCGGATCACGACGAGGGGCCGGCGACCGAGCGGATCCGCTTGCTCCAGTCGACGGGGCGCAAGATCGAGAGCCGGTCGATCCTTGCTGCGACGGCTCGGATCGACGCGGTCTTTCGGCTCAAGCATGATTATCGCGTGGACACGGAGCGCAGCCCTCTGTACGGCATTGTTCGAGAGCGGGTGGGTGATGCGGGCGAGGACATTCCTATGGCGCTCGCCAACGATCTCGACTTCTATACTGATGGCTGGGATGCTTGGGGGGAGGCGGAAGAAGGGCCTGGGCGTTTGTTGGGGGTGACCATGGCTCGGGTGGGACTGTCGTTTCTGCGGGATGGGGCGGCCGAGCAGCGGTGGATGGGGGCGTTGCTGGCTGCGCTCTGGCGTGACGGCTACCCCTTGATGGACGCTCACCGCTGCAATGTCGCTCGCCGACTGGCGCGCGTGGGAGCCGGGACACGCGCTGGTCAGATCGTGTTCTTCGATTTCGGAGGGGGCGCGAGCTGCCCGATGGGGCACTTCGCTCGGGCTGGCAACGGGATACAGAACAAGGCGCCCGTGCCGCGAGTGGAGATCGGAACTCTATGATGCAGACTGTCACCCAACGTCGTTGTCACAAGCAGCCTGTCTTCGTTGCCCGAATCCAACGGGCTCTTGGGGTCACCCTGGGGTCGGTACAGTGCAACATTGTCAACATCCAGGGCATGAGTCAGGCGATGCGTCGCGCGGGTTGGTCGGCGAATGAGACCCAGGGCGTGGTCGGGTTTCAGTATGGAGAGCAGATTTATGTGCTTGACGATGCGCCCTGGACGGTGCTGCACGAGTTGATTCATCGTGCAGGCGTCAACGCGGATCGGCTGAATCGGTATGTCGCCGAGGGGTTGACGGAAGCGATCGCCGTCGAGCTGAAAGAGAGCCCCGACGAGCATCGGCCCACTTATCCGACCGAGAGTGCCTGGGTTCGCGAGCGTTTGCTGCCTCGTCTCGGGTTGTCCGCGGTTCAGCTTGGAGCGCTTCTGGCGAAGGCGTCGGATCCGCCGGCGGCGCTGGCGGATCTGATGCTCAAGGCTCGTCCTGATCTCGATCGCGCCAAACTTGTTCGCGAGCTTGCCGCGCAACAGCCCAAGCAGCCCAGCTTTAATCGCAAGGGCTGCGTCACCCGATCGCGGGCTCAAGGGTCGGCAGCATCCGGTCCCGTTCGGGATGGTGCCGGTGGGATCGCTGGCGTTTTGCTGGTGGCTGGAGCGGTTCTGGCATTTCCGGGCGTGGGTCGCTGGTGGATGGAGCGTGAACGCATCCCTGGGGGATTGGCGGCTGGGCGCCGGGCGGATCAGTTTGATCCGGTTCAGCTCCAGCGGGGGATCCGCGTGGAGCTCGAGCATACGAGCGATCCGAGCGTAGCTCGAGAGATCGCCATGGATCATCTGATCGAGCATCCAAACTACTATACTGCTCTGGACCAGATGGAGCGCGGACTGAAGCGCGGAGGCCGTACATGACTCGCCGAACCCCCGCGTGGATGCCTCGTCCGTTGCCTCCGCTTCCGTCGGCTTATCGCTCGTTGATTTGGACCGATGCTTGGGCCGCGCTTGTGCCCGAGCACACCACGTTGTCCGCGCTGAACCAACAACCTGTCGAGCATCACGACGCCCGGTTCGTGGATGTGGTTTCGCAACAGAGTCCCTCCCAGATGCAGGCGCGGATTGACGATCCGTCCGACATGGATGCATTGCTCGCCGAGGTGGACGCGCTCGTTGCCGAGCGCGCGCCTCCAATGCGCGCGGGCTCGACTCAGATGATGCCGGTCATGGATCCGGCCCACAACTACCGGGAGATCAGCAAGCAGTTGCTGCTCCTCGAGGACCACCTGTTTCATCCGAAGAAGGAGTGCCCGGACTGTATCCGCAAGCACTTGCTGACGGCCGAGGCCCTCGCTGAGGAGGCGGTCAGTCTGGACAAGGCTCGCGTCTACGGACCGATCCATCAGTGGCTCCCCGATCAGCTCCGTGACTTTCAGGCGGATGTGATCCGAGGTGCATCGGCACCCGATATCGCTCAGAAGGTCCGCGGAGTCCGCAAGCGACTCTCGCGTCTTTCCTTTGATACGGTCATGCACAACAGGGGGCCGGAGCAGGGGTCCCGAGCAGCGGCCGTGACGCGCAAGGAACGTCGGGCGAGCAAGATTGGTGTCGTGTCTTCTGAAAAGAAGCCCCTCGAGATCCTTGCAGAGAGGGAGGCGGTTGCTCGTCGTAATCCCTTTGCTCAGAACTTGGGTGGGGGGGAGCCCGTGGTCTATGGGTATCGCGCTGAGCCTGGCAAGGGGGTTCAGGCCTGGCACGAGGGACGCGTTGCGCTTCCGGGCGATAGCAAGTGTGGTCCGAAGGACGACGAGGTGACGTCCATCCCTCAAGACGGGTGGATTGCTGTCGATGCCAAGGAGGGCGGGTGTGTCTGGGTTTATCCCTCAGAGCTGATGCCGCTTGTCACAGACAAGGTTGGGCGCCCCAGGCGCTTGTCGACGGTGTTCGAGCCCTTTGGGAAGATCCGCCTATATGTGCCCGACAAGCCTGGCGCTGCCGCGTACCTGACGCCAGAGCGCCTAGCGATGATCGATCTCATCTACGCGGTGCTCAGCCGAAAGCTGGTCGGTGCCTTGCCAGCCGTGGCCATCGAATCGGTCGCGAAGGCGGCCGTCATCAACGCGGCTTACGAGAGTGCGCTCGATCCGGCTGCGGTGGGCGATGGTGGTCTATCGGTCGGCTTGTTTCAGCTCAATGAGCGTGGCGCTGGCAGCGGGATGAGCAAAGAGCAGCGGCAGAATCCGATCGACAACGCGGTGCGGATCAGCGACGAGTTCCTGCGGCGTCTCGATCAGACGACGGACAATCGCAAGTGTCCGCCCGTTCAGCAGAAGCTCGTCGTGTTGGCGCGTCGCGCTCGCGCTGCTCAGACGTTGGAGCAGATGCCCACGGTGGCCGAGTGGACCGCCGCGTTTGCTTCGCAGGTGGAGTGTCCGGCTTCGGCGACTGCACCCGCGCGTCGTGCGCGCACGGCGACAGAGTTGTTCGGGGGTGCGGCTCTGGTGGTTCCCTCCGCTGTATTCGTTCGTAAGAGGCGCGATTTGCTTCCAGCTCTTCCTGCGGCTCCGCCGGTCACCGACGACACCAAGAAGATGCTTGTGTATGCGGCGGGGGCCTCGGTGGTGGCTGCGCTGGTTACGGCGGTGGTGCTCGGTCGCGATCGGTGAGGCGCGCGCTCGTGATTCAGTGTGGAGGCAGCAAGCGCTCTACCGACAAGGCGGTGCCGATCTGGTCGCTGTACACGGGTACGCTCTGGTCAACCTATCGTAAGGCGCGCGAACGCCGGGAGGGTGCGCTGGTGTCGGGTCCACACCAGGGACTCGACGTGTACGTCTTGTCCGCGGAGCACGGCCTGTTGCCCGAGAGTGCTCGCTGTTCGGTCTATGATCGTGTGTTGGTGGCGGATACTCACCGGAGTCTGACCAAGAAGGGAGTCCCGGTTCGTCGTGTGGGTGATCTCGTTGACACGGTGCGCGACCAGGCGCGCCGGCGTGGACTGACGGAGGTCTGGTTCGTGGGTGGCGCGACTTACCGGGATCTGTTGCGGCGGGCCGGCCTTTTGGTCCACGATCTGGAGCGGGGCGGGATCGGCATGAAGGCGGCGGCGGTCAAGCGCTTCGTGGGTCAGGCGCCGGTGCTCGATCTGGATGCACTTCTTGCCCGGATCGAGGACTGATCCGCGTGTTACACTGCGCGCCATGAGCCTCTCTACACTCGGTATCGCGACCGTTGTGCTCCGCCTGCTGTCCAGGGTTGTCCCCGTGGTCCTCGAGGTGCTCGACGACCAGAACGAGATCATCGATCCCGAGGCGGTCACCGAGATTGTCGTGCGTAAGGTCCAGGAGGATGGTGGGGTTCAGGTGGGTGCTGTGACGGCTCGCACGTTGTCTCTGTTGGTCGCGGGCGTCGTCAGCCTCGCGATGGATCTCCGAGGTCGTTCATGAGCAACCGCTACCTGGCTGTGCTGGTGCCACATCGTCAGACCTGGGCGTTTGGTCAGGACGGGGCACCTAAGAAGATCACCCGGTTGTTGCCGGATCACACCACGCAGTCGCCTCGGTTGTACAGCGTGTTGTCGAAGGGTGGCGGGGTGCTAATGGATCCGGACGCGGCGCGAACGCTGGTGGCCGCGGGTTACGCGGTGACGACCTTCAAACCGACCGCCGCTGAGCGCGCCTACCTCGTGGCAATCGATCCCAGCTTCGCCGCCGAGGAGCTGTGGCTCGCGACGTGTGATGGGATCGCCGTACGGAGCGAGGACGGGACCTCGGTGCGGTGTGTTTACCCCGGGCTGCGGAACGTCCCCGAGTCTACGGCGCGCGCGGCGACCACCAGTGCTGACCATGCGCCAGCGAAGCGCTGGGTGCCTGCCGCGAGCATCGCTGGATGGCGCTACTTTGGCTCGGATGTCACGCCGCCCACCGAGATCGTCGCCAAGGCGCTCGAGACGGTGCGGCTCTGGAACCAGATCGCGGCGCGCTCCGAGGAGTTGGAGAAGGGCTGGATCCGGTGGGGCAAGCCAATGCCTGCTGCTGTCCAGACCCGGTGGGTGCGGGCGGTGGGCTTTCTCGCTGAGAGCGCGCAGCCTGTCGCTGTGATCAAGAAGGCTTTTCCGGACAAGACGGCCGCAACCACTGCCACCTTTGGGACCCAGGCGGCGTTCGGATTCGTCCCCGCTGTCGCGGCCGCGTTGGGGATCAGCACCGCGACACTGGTGGCCATTGGGGTGGTCGCCTTGTCCGTTGGGGCTGGACTCATCTACATGGCATCGAAGCACGGCGAGGCGGTGAAGATCAACGCCGAGATGCAGGACGCCTACAACGAGACGGTCAAACCCGCCATCGAGTGTCTGACGGATCCGTCTCGCACCAAGGTGGAGCGGAAAGCTTGCCGGGCGGTTCTTGACGCTATCAAGCGTCCAGCGCCCCCCAAGACGACCCTGGAGCAGTTCACCGAGCTCGCGCCCTACATCGCGGGCCTGGCGGGGCTCGGGTTCGCGGCCGCCTACCTCGGGCCAGTGCTTCGGGAGGCCTCGGTGACGGGCGCGGTGGGCATCGAACGTTTCCGTCAGAGACGCTTCAAGGGGGAGTAGAGTGCTTGACCTTGATGCATTACTGGCCGAGGTGGAGGTTCCCCGCGGAAGCCGCAAGGTTGCGCCTCTTGACGATCTTCTCCTCCAGGTTCAGGGTGATCCGCTCAGCGAACAACTCCGTCGTTGCGCCTTGGCGGTCGCGGACAAGCTGGTGAGTCAGGGTGGTGTCAGTCAGTCGGTGGCGACCCGGCGCGCGTTCGCGATCTGCACCAAGTCGCTGCAGCGCACGGGCTACCTGTTGCCGGGCACTAATCAGCCTACTGCGAAAGGGATCGCTGCGGCGCTGGGTAAGCTCGCCGATCCCCAGGCCGATCGCAAGCATCGTCAGTACGAGCAGATGCTCGTCCGATCTCGGAAGCCCGCGGCCCTCCTCGATGGCTGGCTCGCTGAAGTCGAGGGGCGCCGTGGGGCGGCGAACTTCCTCCCCCTTCCCGGTTCCAGGAATGTCGATCTCTCCAAGCGCCTGCAACCCCTTCGCGACGCCATGGAGGAGATCTTCCGCTGCGACACTGCCTATGGGGATTGTCACCCGGCGGCGCCCTCGGCGGGGCACTGTATGCTGGCTTCGATGGTGGTTCAGGATCTGTTCGGTGGCCAGATCGTTGGGGGGACGGTGAAGAACATCCCCCACTACTGGAACCGGATCGGTGAGCATGACGTGGACATCACTGGGGACCAGTTCGGGTTCGCGGAGGTCCGGATCAAGAAGGGTCCGCTGCACAAGGGCGCGGTCTTTGGTCGCGCGCCCCAGGAGACTCTCGATCAACCGTACAACGCGGAGGTGACGCGTTTACACAAGCGATTCGTGAAGCGGTTGATTGGGGTCTTGCGCAAGGGTGGCGAGAAACAATGGGCGAGTCAGCTCGCGGGTCGAAGCCAAGCGAAGGCGGCATGAGGCGCGCGGGTCGGTTGATTCTCGTCGGCCGTAACGAGGAACCTCCCGTTTCCGCGGTGGAGCGCGTGATCCACGATCTGGCGTTTGATCAGGCCCAGCGGATCGAGACGGTGTTTCGCTGGCGTTGGCCAGATGATCGGGAGCGCTGGAAGGCCTGGAACGTGATCGCTCTGACGGGTACGACGGTCTGGGATCGGGTGAAGTTATTGATTTACGACGGCTTCGGTGTCGATCCCTTTCCGACCCTGCAAGGGGGCATTGACTACCATCCCACCTTTGGGCTCGCTGATCCCTTCGAGTCGAGTCGAGTCGATCCTCCGATCTTGCACCAGTCCTGGGAGTTGTTCGGTCCAGGCGACGTTGACGATGGCAACCATGGGGTCACCGCTGGCCTCTCCGAGCGGATGCGGACGCTGGGGCGGCAGCTTGATAAGCGCGGGCTGACCCAGCACCCCTTGAGCGCCACACAGCGCTCCTGGGAGCGTCTGTTGGTCATGCGTGGTCTTCGCATCGACCTGAAGACCTTGCGGCTCGAGGCCCGGCGTGTGGCGTGACGAGGGCTGGGTGCGGGGACGTTGGGGAACCCGGGGAGCGGGGATCTTGTTTGTCGCCCCCGGACCCATGTTTCTGTTGCTTCAGCGATCCGCGGACGTGACCGAGCCTGGCACCTGGGGGATCCCCGGAGGCGCGATCCCGGTTGATGCCTGGACGGGTGTGTACATGGATCCGCTGGCGGCGGCGCTCAAGGAGACCTTCGAGGAGGTGGGCCTTGTTCCCGAGCTTGACGTGCTTGAGGAGTGGAGCGACGGGTCGCCGGCCTATCCCTACACGACCTATCTGGCGCGCTCGGAGGCTTTCCGGCCGCGCCTGGACTGGGAGAGCTCGGCGTGGGGGTGGTTCACGCCCGCCGAAGTGGTGCGCCTGCGGTTACATCCAGGGGTACAGCGGACCTGGCGGCAACGCGTACATCCCTGGCTTGGAGGCTGCCGTGATTGATCTGGACGCACTGTTGGCCGAGGTGGAGGGCAGCACCATGCTCGATGCGTTGCTTGCTCAGACGCAGAGCTCTGATCCTGAGCCTCCGTACCGGCTACGTCACCAGCCGGATGTGGGGGTTTACCGACTTCGGTTGGGGGCTAGTGCGCGGCATGCGCTTACTTGTTTGGTTGTGGCGGGGATTGTTGAGGGGGATCGCCCGTTGGTCTCAATGCTTTGCGGTTGTTTCGGCGCGTGTCCAACAAGTGAGCGGGAGCGTCAGAAGTTTGTTGAACGAGCGAACGAGATCGGTGTGCTGTCGCTCAAGCGTATCGAGGGTAGCTCTGACGCCGATTTGCTTCTGGTGGCCGATCTTGTTGAACCTCTTCGAGCGGATGCGCGCGCGGCCTTGCAGCGCACACCGCGGGTATACCCGAGGTATCGAGCGGTTGCCGAACACCTCGACGCGTTGTTGCAGGCGATCTCGGCGAGTGGTCTGCGGCGCCAGTATGGGGGTAGCCGGGCGATTGATCTCGACGCGCTGCTTGCCCAGGTTCAGCAGCCGTCTTTGTCTTCATCGGGTCTCGAGCTCGACGCCTTGTTGCAGGCTGTGGAGGAGCGCCAACACGCGATACGCGCGTCGGTATCTTTGCAACGATTTGACGGGCTTGCTCGCAAGGCGATTGCTCAGCGGCAATTGTTGAACGGCGAGATTGACGCGCTGTATCAGGCGTTTCAGGCGTCTTCCGATCCCTACCCGATCTGGACACGGATGATCGCACTTTCGCAGCGTAGCCAGGCACTGGTGGAAGCGTATCGTAGCCGGCGCACCAAAGAGATGCCGGACGCGGGCTTGTTCTGGCAGGCCACGCCGTCCTCGAGTGTTCGGGCGGTGGCGCGGCAAACGCGTGAGGCCTGGAAAGGGCGTTCGGGTTGGTTCTTGTCTGGGTTGACCCCGGAGCAGTCGGTGGTCTTGGCTCAGGTGTTTTGGGATGCGTTCAGAAGGATGCCCGAGGCGACTCTTCGTGCGACTGTTTCTGATCCGGGAGCGCATCGGGACAAGGTGCGTGAGAAGCTGGGGCGGAGCTTGGGGATCTCGGGTGGCAGAAGCACCCCTTTTCATCGGATCTGGCTCGATTACACTGGCGGCCAGAATCCCAGGGTTGCGATCGGATCTCGGGGTGCGATGGTAACGATCGGGACGGCCGATCTCGTCAAGCTCGCTCTAGCTTGGTTGCAGGCTGAGGCCGAGGCGCGAGGGTTGATCAGGCGTCGTTGATCTCTTGGATCTAGGCGCGACTCCAGGTCAGAAGCGCCGACTCCAGGCCTTGCAGCTCAGCGCGAGACGCGCCTTGATCTACCAAATCGTCCAGCAACGCCGCGGCGAGCACCGGGCGGGGGCGCTGCACCAACGGGGCCAAGATCTCCTCCATTCGCTCAAGCTGCTCGTCTGTGGCGCCCTGATCTGCAGCGTTGTCCAGCACAGCCGCCAACACATCCGCCGGTGTCTCATCGGTCTGCAGATCGACAGCGTCATACAACATCTGCCAGTACATCCCTCGGATCACACCCGGTGTCGACCGAGAGCCAAGCCTCCGCCTCCACCTCGTTGCACCAGCCAAGAGGCCTACAAGCCCCAACGTCAAAACAGTTCCATCGTCACGCATGGCGACATCGTATCTAGCCCCTAAGCCGCTGGCGAGCTCGCATATCACTTGTCCCGGCGGACAAGGTGGACTTGTCCGGTGATCCGCCCTGGGCGTGGTCGCTTACTCGGCCCCCAGTCGCCAAACCGCAAGCTGCATCATCTCGTACTCAAAAGGCGGACGACTGATCGGCTCAGACAGCGGTTGCCACTCCACCAGGACAAGCTCGCCGGCACCCTTCGGGGGGGCATCGAAATCGTAAGACGGAAGCTGGCAACGCAAGCCGAACTCCTCCTGGTATTCTCCTCGACGTTGCTGAAGCGTCGTAGCCACCCCTCGCTGATCCCAGGACCCTACGCCACCCCACAGGCATTCCTCGGACCACAGCTCTCGCCGGATCACAAAAGCCTCGTCTATCCAGGTTAGACGAGGATTGAGAAACGCATCGGCAAGACTAGCGTAAGCCGCTACCCACCACGACTGGATCTGCCGAGCACTCGGACGAGAAGCCGCCGATCCGCGGCGTTGCCCAGCCAGCGACACTAGGCCCACCGCGCCCAACGCCAGCCAGGTTCCATCCGTCATCGATCCGTCCCCGGGTGACGCAGCCAAGCCAGCGAAATGGTGATCTGGAAGCCGCTCGGCATGATCACCGTCGCCTGGTCCCCAACACGACCTCGGTATTGCACCGTCGTGTCTTCACCAACATGAGGCGAGTGCAGGATCAAGGAATCGCCCACCTCAAAGGGCTTCGGCGCTGCAGCTTTCCGGCGCTTCCACGCCTTGAAGAACTCCACGTCCATCTGATCGCGGAACGCCTCGGCGACGATCTCCCCCTCCTCAGTCGTCCAGGCGCCGATCACTTTCAACCCATAGGCTGACGCGCCCGTCCAGAATGCCCGCTGATCGGTGGTCAACGCCGTGTTGAGCTTACTACTGGCCACATCACCCAGCCGTCGCGCCACCGTGATCCGAGCGGGCTCGATCCGCCACGCGTTCCGCTCCAGAAGCGTCACAAGCTGGCCACTACTCGCCGCGCGCAACACGTCTTCCTCCACCTTGCTCCGCATCTGGGCATCCATGGCATTGAGAGGCTCGGCCTGGAGCTGCTCACGCAACCAGATCCCACCCTTATACCAGCCCTGCGCCCAACGCGGTTTGGTGCCCGCCCCAGGCTCACCTACGGGGAGCAACCCCGGGCCCGCGTCGACTTGCATCTCGGCCTCGGCCAGCAACGCGTCGAGATCGAGCGAACGCGAGCCCGCCAATGCGGGAACAACCGCCCACACCAACCCGATCCCCCGATCTCCCAGCGCCGCGCGCGCAGCTCGCAAGGTGTTTCCGCTCGACGCGACGTTGTCTATCAACAACAACGTGCCGTCGCACAACCCACGACCCGTCATTCTGTGGTCTGCAACGTCATGACGCGAGACCCCGCGCTTATGACGCGCCAACGTGGATTGAACAGCGCCCTGGCGCCCGAGCACATCACAGATCGGCGCACCCAGATGTTGTGCCACCGCCTCGGCCAGGACCCGGTTCACCGCCGTGCTGCCGTCCGAGCTCGGGACGGGCACGAGCACCGGGTCGTCGATGTCGGCGACCAGTGCGGCCAGGTGGCCGCCAGCCGTCACGACTTCAGCCGAATTAGTCCACGGATCCTTGAGCGCATAGGCGATCTGACGCACTTGGGCCTCGGCATCAGTCAGCGTCCGCTCGCGAGACGAGACGTAAACATGGGCCGCGCGCAGAGGGAGGGCGGCACGCTGCGCGGAGCCCCTCTTGCCGAAATCAGCCACTGTCAACGCCAACGCCGCACCCAACGCCAACCAGGTCCCATCGCTCATCGACAGGCCACGAAACAAAGCAGGAGCCAGATCATAAAAGCCAGAGCCTCACGCAATTCCTTGTTCTATCACGGCAGAAGCCCATCTGCGCCTCTTGCTAAAGTTACCTACCATGATACGGTTGCCTACCTTCTGGAGAACCCTATGATCGAAACCGAAGAAGACGACGATCCACAGCTCGCGCTGGAATCCATGGCTGATGTCCGCGATCAGTGGATCGACGTCGCAATCAAGCTGGCAAACGCTCTGCGCGCGATCAGCGACATCCCAATCGGGGACACGCCCTGTGAAGCTCTGACCGCCTTTGACACGCTCCTCGCTCGAGATGGCGGGGAAATGCCATGAGCGCCGAGCGCCGCGCCACGTTCTTCGACTATGACGCGCCCGAGACATCGCCATGAGCGCCCAATGCCGAAGCTGCTGGTGGCGCGAGGGCGGCCGATGCTACTCCACCGCCAGTGCCCTCGGAGGCGAGCCCGGCCGACTGGAAAGTGGTCAATCGACGCGGATGTGCTCGGACGCACCCGACCCGTGCCCCTCACACACCTCGAAACGCAAACACCTGGAGCGCATCATCCCAGGCAGCCTCATCATCACCTCGGAAAAGACGCCATTGAGTTCACCGCCACCCCGCGACCGGCCCACCGCGTCACCTCGCAATGCGCCTACATCAACCGCTGTGGCTATTCCGCGGAAGCACGTCAGCACGAACGACATTGGAGACGAAATGAGTGACGACAACCTAGAAGACATCGCCCGCTTGGCCGCTATCGGTCGCGCGGTCGTCGCGCACCTCAAACCTGGCGACCCCATCGCGCTCCGCCACGCGAACGCCGCCGTCGTTGTCGTTCAGATCAAGCACATCGAGGAGCGACTCCGAAGCCTAGAGAACTGCCGGGCCCTACATGTAGGGAGACTGGTTCTCGACGTGCAGCGCGCACTGACAGCAGATGACGAATGACCGCCGTATCCCAGAACTAGCACAAGCCAAGGAACCACTCCATGATCGTCACCCTCGTCCTCGCGACAGCGCTCGTCTACCTGTTCTTCTCTCTTACCCTCATCCGCGCCCTGGCGAAAGCCTGTGGCCACCGAGCGAATTTCCGATGAGCGTACCTCTTTCGATCACCATCCCTCTGGCGGAGCTCCCCGCCGACTTCCGCGACTTCACCATCCATCGTCCCGGCCAGCTCTGGCGTGAACTTCTCTGATGCTCGCTGACGAAGAAAACGAACAGGACATCGGAGACATTCCCGAGTTCGATCTCGAGGACATCACCAAACCAAAGAAGCCCAAGAAGACCTGCCTGACCTGCGCCAAAATTACAGACGCTTGCTCGAGAAAGCCCGGGCTGATGAGCATCCTGTGCAATGCCGCGTGCCCCTGGGGAAGACTCGAGAAGAAGTGCGTTGCCGGGTCGATCCCCACAGCCCAGGCCATCCTGTTCATCCTCGCCTCACTCAACGACGAGCCGATCAACTGCCCAGCTTGGACCCCGAAACAGAGCTGAATCCAATCTCTGAATGGTACGGGCCATCCTAAGCGGCTAGAATCGAGCCTTCAACGGAGGTCTCATGGCCGGTGGTCCCGATCAACAAGTTCCAGGTGAGATCGTCCTCTACGAGGGATCGGCGACCGATCCGCGCATTATCCGCTTCGATGGTGATCCGAATGGACCTCCGCTCATCCGCCCAGCAAGCACCTTGTGCCTCGACCGGATCACCCCCGCAGTCTGGCGCTCAGACGGCGGGGGCGCCTGGACAAACCTGGGCGCTGGCGGCATCGCCGGCTTGATCGTCGCCGATGAAGGCGTCAACCTCCCTGGATTCTTCACGCGCTTCGACTTCCTCGGCGCGGGCGTCGTCGCGACCGACGCGGGCGCGGGAACCACTAACGTCACTATCCCGGGCGGTGCTGGCCTACCCTTCGTGGCCACCAACGAGTGGTACATCGACACCCTCGCCATCGCCGACGCGCCGAATCGGATCTTCCCCACCGTCGCGGCCGCCATCGCGGACGCCAACGCTGTGCTACCCGCCACGACACCGATCCTCCTGCGCCTGCGAGAAGGCCAAACCCACGCTATGCCCCTGGGGGCTGTCGGCATCGACGGCACGCGAAGCGTCCTGCTCTACAGTCACGACGCCAACGTCCCGGTCGGCTCCCTCGGATTCGGGGGGCCAACCCCCGCCGCCGCCACCTTGTCGATGTCTGGCGTGCTCCCCGCCTCGGTCACCTCACCCATCCTGCAGTTCACCGGTCTCAAGGTCACAAGCTCTGCGCCGATCACCATCCCTGGACCCTGGGTCGCTCATTTCAAGAGCTGTGAGACACCTCTCCTCAACGTCATCGCGGACAAGAGTCTCGCAACGGTCGCTATCCTCTTCACCGACTTCGACGCGATCAAGACAACGAGTGTCCATCCTCTCATCACTACTACAGCAGACGATGCCCTGGGCACCGCGCAGTCTTTTTGGGTGTTCAATCGCTGTCGGATCCAAATGGGGGACTTTGACTTTTTTGCTCCCGCGGCCATGGCGCCCATCTTCATCTCAGGCATCACGCCCGTGGGAGACCCTGCAGATCCAGCGACTCGATGGCAGTTTATCGACACTTTGCTAGAAGTCCCTGTTGTGCCTTTAGTCGACGACATTGCTTCGATCTGGACAGCGGCGGGCATTGCATATATCGAGTTTGGAGGAAGCTCTTCTTTGATCCTCGGTCAGGTCGGAGGCTCTGTGAACGTCTTCTCCGAAACAGGTGTAGGCGAAAACCTGGTCACGTACAAAGACCTCGACGTCAGGGTGGGAACCACCCTTTCTGAGGGCGCTACGACCATGACCTGGGGAGCGCGCACCGACGCCGAAAACTTCACCGGGCCACCCACGACCCCGTCGCCACAGGGCAATGGCATCCGATTCCGTAGATCTACCACCATTGTCGGCGGCATTCCTCTCGACATGCCCAATGGGTGTATTGCTGACGACCCTGGAACCGGCAGAGAGGTCTCCTGGATCAAGCAGAGCGATCCCATCGAGGCTCTTGTAGCGGGAGGGCGCCCGCAGATCTGGCTCACCTCTGGTGGCGGAACCCGGATGATCCGCACCACAACCGTTGGAGGTCCAACACTGCCGCTGGGCTTGGTCAATCCAGGAACGGGGATCTCTCCGGTCTTCTTTCCTCTGCGCCTGACAGGGACAGACACCATTTACCAGGTAAAAGCCATCATCTCGGCAGCACATATTGCTGTGCCCACTACAGCTCAAATCGAGATCTCAGCTCAGATCTCGGTCGTCGCGGGTGTCCCCGCAGTCCTGGGGGCGATCCTCACAACCGTCGTGGTCGATACCTCTGCAGGTGCATTCACAGCGGTCCTCGCTGCTGTCGCAGGTGGCTTCGACATCACAGCCAGTCAAGGCGCATCGGGACTGGCCACAGTCCTTTGGAATGCAGAGGTTCAAGTTCAAGAAGTCAGTGGGACCTAGCTTTAAGAGGAAAAAATGAGTAGACACCTTGTTTCTGTAAATGGAGACCTAAATCTAGCTGCAGTCATCGCTGCCGAAGCCGATGCCTCCGTGGGAGATCTAGCCAATCCCAATGACGCCCGATACCAATACCAGTGTCGGACTTCGAGCCTCTGGACGCCAACCTTGCTGGGCTCTCGCGTTGTTCTGCCACCAACTGCTGGCTGGGCCGCCTTAAATGGGGGCACCCAGTCCTTTCGCGGCGGAGAGATGCTCATCGGCTGTGGGCATCTAGACTCCCGGGTCCATCTATTATAACGCGGGTCGCTTCTGGTGTAGGCGTGGCTTACAATGCGTTTGGAGGCCCGTGACTGCACTCGCTCGAATCCAGCCTATCCAGCGCTCCGCGGCCGATTGCCTGCGTGGGTTGGCGGCTCGTTTCGAGGATGCGCCGCTGCATGCCATGATGACGTATGTCGCCGAGCGCCTCGATGCGGGCAAGCTCCCCGACGCCCGATTGGCCATGGGTGCGATCTATCGGGACCACTACAAGCGGATCCCCGTTGACTTCCGTCAAGAGTTGGATCTGATCGCCGATAAGCTCGGGGCGTCCAAAGGTCCCAGATCGCGATCGAAAGCCGCCGAAAGTTCAGGTCGATCTCGATCTGCGCGCACAGAATCGCAGGGTGGGGAGATTCCACGTACTTCTCCTTGGCAGCTTGAGGAGACTCCTAGAGCAGCGTCTCTGTTCCTCCCTGGTGAGGGACGCGCTCTACCTCAGGCCATCAAGACTCCTCACCCTGTTTCTGTTTTCGTCGCCACACCTGTTCTCGTAGCTCTACCCGTCTCCAAGAGCGCCTGGTTCATCCTTGGCGCCCTGGGTGTTGGGCTCGGGGTTGCGCACTGGTCAGATCAGTAGATGGACAGTATGGAGACGGTGGTTCGGGTCGTGAGTGAGATCAGCTTCGGTTGGCCACTGGTGGCGGTCGCGCCCGAGCTCCACGTCGAGGGGGTCGGCTGTATTCTGACCTGGAGATCGTTGGACCGCGATACGGGTGCGCCCAAGAAGGGCATCCACGTCAACGCGCCGCCCGTGGAGATCTGGACAGACGAGAACGCGATCGTGGCCTGGCTATATTCCTGGGTGTCGGACTGCCTCGAGCACGAGCTCGCTGAATCGTTTAGGTGGCATGGCGTTCGCTGTTTCGATCCCCACGTTGATCACAATGGGTGACGCACTCACAATGCGGCTTGGCCTACGTTTCGGCTTATACTGACGTGGGACTAAGGAGTCTGCGATGTCCGACCCACAAGATCCCGGTCCTGCTCCGGCTACCGCAGCACAAGCAAGTCCAGTTTTGAATGCTAGTTTTGGGATGCCGCCCTGGGTGCTTGGTCTGCTGTCGCTGACCGGCGTGGTCCTCGGGGGTGGCGCGGCTGGCTACGGGGGTGGGGCGCAGGCCTCTAAGGACATCGCGGATATCGAGGTGAAGATGGACCAGTTGGTCAAGCAGATCAACGATCTGGAAAAGTCGATCATCCGATACCACGCGCTCGATGACGCCCGACGAAACAACCCAGGAGGGCCGCGATGAGGCTGCTGTTGATCTTGACCTGTGCATTAGCGCAGGATGCCGATCCGATCACCGAAGGCGAGCGTACGCCCGTCGAGACGTTGAGTCAGCGCGCTGATCAGCAGATCAGCCGGCTGGAAACCTTGATTGAGATGCTCAACGCTCAGGCTGAAGCCCGAGAACAGGCAACCGAAGACACCGGGGCGTTCGATACGGACCCCATTGGCCCGGTCGATTCCGAGGCCATCCCGGTTTCGATCGATCCGGAAGCCGGCGACACCCCCGTTGAGGACGTGTTCATCGACGGCGACGTGGACTCTCAGCCGGCTGACGTCGAGGTCGAGGTTGATCTGGCGCTTGTGGTGGCGATCGAGGCCGAGTAGTTTAGCCTGAGGGCGTTTCGGAGGGTTGGCATGAGCGGTGAGAAGTGGGCACTCGGGGCCGTCGCCGCTATCGCCGTTGCGAGCCTGGCTCGGCGACGTGGTGCGGCGAACATCCCAGGCCCTTATGCCCGAAGTGGAAGCCTGGCTTGTACGCTGTGTGGCGAAGTTTCAGCCAATGTGGCGCCTCAAACCGAGCAAAGTCGGGCGTATGCGCTGGTCAGCAACCTGGGTTCGTCGCTGTACCAAAATCGCTTCGATGCTCGAAGCAACTTTCTGGTTCCGATGGGGATCCGACATCGCCTGAACCAGGAGCGGATCGCGTTCTTGCATCAAAAGTGGACCGAGTCGCTCACGGCGATGGGTGCCAAGCGTGTGGCGATCCAGCCCGGGACTCAGCAAGTCGACAACGTGGTGGGTCGGTTGACTTGGACGCGCAAGATGGCGGCGCTCGACCAGGCACAGCGCTTGGCTCTGCAAGCGATGGGCGTGGGCCCACTGAAGAAGGGGGCGCGCCAGGAAAAGCCGACCCAGAGCGCCATGCTCGAGCCGCTGATGACGCTCGACGTGTACGCCCAGGCCAAGCGGAAAGATCGCCAGAAATCCACCGATAGCTCGGTGGCGCGCGGCTACACGCCAGCTTGGAGGGGACGCTATCTCGCGGCGTACTACGTCAGCCAGCTCTACGCGGAGCGGGCCTGGACGCTGCATGTTCTGCAGCACACCGGTTTTGCCGATCGAAGTCGGCGCCAGCCCGCATTTTCAATGGGTGCCGATGATCCAGGCGTACTCGAGGACGTGAGCGTCGAGCTCGTGTTGCCCAAAGCGGTGCCCGAGGTGGCCGAAGGGGCCGGCGTGTATCGGGTGATGCGTCATCAGCACTGGAGTGGCAGGGCCGATCCGGACATTCAGCCGCGTCTGTATCTGTTCCGTAACGGCACACCGATGGCGCTCTATAATGTCAACGCCAGCGGCAGCATGGCCGGGTTTGCCACAGGGAAGGTGGGCACGTCGTGTTTCACGGCGACTTCGAAGATGAGCGCGCCGAGCTTCAGCTTGCCGGCTGGTGAGCTCAAGGCGGGCGGGACCTGCGTGTTTGCGGGGATGGCGGCTCAGAAGAAGTTCGGGGACAACGTTGTGATCTGTCGTCGTTGCTACGCGACAAGCGCTAACTATGGCTACGCCGAGGCGATGCTCGCGGGCGAGACGCGGTTTCGCTGGGCGTTGACCCGGTTGAGGGCCGGATCGGTCGCAATGGCTGACGCGTTGGTGGCGGCGATCTCAAGCTATGCCCGGGATGCGAAGTTTGCTGGTCGGCTGACGCAAGAGCTCGGCGTCTGGAAGAATGGCCAGCTCCTCTACAACAAGACGATGACCGCCAAGGCGCCTCTCTCAAGCACCAATCTGCGATCGGCGGCTGCGCTGGGTATGCCGGCGCAGATCCGCAATACCGCCGACTTCTTTGCGATGCGCGGGGTGCCCAACGGTGCGGTGGCGGGGTTTTTCCGGATCCACGACAGTGGCGACTTCACGGTGGCCCACTACCAGGAGTCGTACATCGAGGCCTGGGGTCGCGTGGGTGCGGCGCTGCCATATGTGCAGTTTTGGGCGCCTACGCGGATCTGGGCGCGTCGCCGTGAACGCGATCGGCTCGATACGGCCGATAAGCGTTGGGTGACGGCGGGATTTGCTGCTGGTCAGCGCGTGTATACCCAGGGCTCTGCAGCGCTGCCCCAGGAGGAGCTGGCGGAGCAAGAGACGCTGCCTTCTTTCGATCCGGCCGAAGCGTTCGCGCAGTACGGCGAGACGTTGTTGGTGGGCGAGCAGGCTGCGCCGGGGGAGGCCGAGGCCCAGATCAGCGGCGCTGGGGGGAGCTCGTTTACCTACGTTCCCAATGTGCGCCTCTGTAAGAAGCTGATCTCGTTGACGTCGCGACTCGTCAACATGGCGATCCGACCCAGCGCGTTGTACGTCAAGACGCCGTCGAATCCAGCCTTTATCCCGTACGTGACGGTCCCCGTCGCCGACAGCAACGGCTTGGCCTATGGGGAGGGAAGCAACGCGCTCACGGCGGGATCGGGCGTGAACACCAAGTGGGTGGGCGCGCACTCCCTGGATGTGGCGACGGCTCAGAGACGAGACCTTGATCCGGCGGGTTACATCCCCGTTTACGATAATCGGGGCGTGCCGGCGTATCAGTGTCCTGTCTATTCGCAGATGATCCCCAAGATCGTCGCGGGCCGCCCGGTCCTGGACAAGGAGACGGGTGCGCCAGAGATGCGGGAGGCGACCTCGTGCCAGGCCGCTGGTTGTCGGGCTTGTTGGTTGGCGCTAGACACGCCAATCTCCTATGGATATCATTGATTTGGAGTATGAAATGGATGGAACCTGGTTGACTTTGGCAAGCGTGGCTGCTCTGGCACTTGGTGCGCGCCGGCGTGGCAGTCGTTATCGCCGCGAGGACGAGATGCTCACGGTGAAGAGCCGGAGCGGCAAGGTGTACAACCTTAGGGTGGTGCCGCCTGGCGGCAAGTACGGGGCCAACCACGGGTTGACCAATGATGGCGTGGCGATGCTCGAGTTTTACTGGCCAAACGACAGGATCGGCGTGCAGCCCTGGGGACAGTTCACCGGTGAGCGATACCATCTGACCACGCTCATCAAGAACACAAAAACGGGTGCCTTGAAGGGTCTTGCGCTTCAGGATGGTCGCGAGCAGTTCAGTCCGGACACGATGAATCGCGCGGTGGTCTGGGCGCTCGGCGGCAATCCCGACAGTTCCTGGGGGTGAGAGATGGACGGTGACTGGTTTGTGCTCGGGGGCGCGGCGCTGCTGGCGGCGGCGTCCTTGGCGCGTCGTAGCTTGCGTGGCCAGCCGGCGGAAGTGGGGATCACGTTCACCGATCTGACGCCCGAACAGCTCGAGCATGTCTTCGCTGCCCAGGCCCAGCTCCGCAAGGCGGGTGTGAGCTTTGATACCGGCTATGCCTTCGGCACGCGTAGTCGCGACTGGGAGTGGGACTGGAGCCTCGGGGGCCCGGTGGAGGTTCGCTATCGTCGGCCCACGACGCGTCAGAGCGGCGGAGAAGAGTAATGGATGGCTCGCGCGTACTCGACCTAGATGATCTCCTCGCTCAAGTGGAGAGCTCGGCTACAGTCATTCCTCAGCAGACATCAGCGCTGGACGCGTTGCTGGCTCAGGTTGAGGGCGGTCCCGCTGCGCAGGACGCCTGGGCAAAGCGGAAGTGGTATACCGGGCGTTTCTGGCCAGACAAAGAGGTGTCGATTGGTGAGTGGGGGCCGGCTGGGTTCATGATCGCGGCCCGCGGGGTGGCCGATCCCCAGCGGAGTGAGCGGGGCACTTACGGCACCCTGGACTGGCGCAAGACGATGGCGCGCCCCGTGTCGTTCTGGCGCCCGAGATTCCTCAATGCGCTCGAGGATGGAGAGCCCCGCACATTCAACCGCTTGTTGGTGGAGATCGCCAACGTCACCGGCGATATGGGTGGCACCACATCGGCGGAGTGGGCGCTCTGGGGGTTGGTTGAAGAGGGGCTGGTGGCGCACACCATCAAACCAGCGGATGGCGATCAGGCCATCTATTTTGTGGTGCTCGATGGTCCCTTTGGCGGGTTTCCCTGGCAGTGGGAGTGACGGGCGACGTGCTGGCACTGGCCTCGGTGGCCGGCCTTGTTCTGGCGGTCACGGCCCGTCGCGGCCGGGGATCTGCAACTGCGGGGCCCTATTATCATGGCACGCAGGCCTGCCGTCAGATCCTACGTGCGGGTCAGATCGTGGCGTCGACGAGGCGGGAGATCGCACCCGAGCTGGAAGACGTGGTGGCTTTGCGTGCGCGGCTCCTGCTGACGCTTCGTGAGCCCGATGATGCGGCTGGCTGGGACGATCTGTATGACGCCGAGCTTGCCGAGATCCTCGAGCAGTGGGCGGCGGCCGCGCTCGTTCCGATGCGTGGCTTTGCGTATGCCACGGTGGATCCGCGAACGGGTGCTAACTATGCGGGTTGGAGCGAGGCACTGGGCTGCGTTTTCGAGGTGGCGCCTGTGCTGGGGGCGCTCGTTGTTCCCGATGAGGACTGGCTGGGTTGTGTGGCTGGACAAGCGCTTTTCGACATTCCTTGTGTCGAGGTTCGCCCGCGCCAGCAGCGAGGCTTCGCGGACTGGTGGCGACAGCTTCCAGCGTTGGTCACCTCGGTCCGCTTTGCAGAGCTCGACGCGGCCATGGGCCAGGTGATCGACGAGATCGACGAGACCGGACTCGGCCCGACGGAGATCCGCGCTGGCCTGGGCCGTAGCGTGATCCGTCATCTGCGAAAGACCGGGGCGGGACGAGAGTGGCTGACCGAAGGTGTGCGGTACGCGACCGAGATCGCACACGAGGGACCGCTCCGCGTCTTGCGGAAGGTGCCGTTTCCGCCGCTTATTCCCCGAGGAGGCGCTGATGGCGCGTAAGCCCACCATTCCCTTTAGCGTCTGGGCCGCTTTGGGCACCGTCGCCGGCGTCAGCGTGGCGACCCGGTTGATCCAGGGTAAACCCGTGCTCCGGGGTTCGCGGACTCAGCTCAACCTCGACTTGCTGCTCGCTGAGGCCCAGGCTTCCGAGGTGCTCGATCTCGACTGCCTGTTGGCTCAGGCGCAGGGCGCCCAGCAGCGTCGGTGGCGCGGGGAGCCTGGCTTGTTGATCCTCTCCAACGGACTCGGTCGCGACAGCGCGACGATCATCGCGTTGCTCGTCGCTGGCAAGCTGAAACTCGGCGGTCGGATCGTCAAGCCGTCCGACATTAACGTCGCGGTGTTCTCTGATCCAGGAAACGAGTGGGCTTTCAGTGTCGGAGAAAAAGGCAGCGCGCGCTTGGTGCTTGACCGGATGATGGACGAGGCCGGTGTTGCTCACATGACGCTCGAGAAACCGCCCGCGGAGATCTGGGAGCCCTGGCTCGCGTCGAAGCGACAACTCGCCACAAAGATGATCGCCCAGGGCAAGACCGGACGCGACTTCACCGCTGCGATGCGCCGCTGGTCGCGGGACAACCCGCAGCCCTGGTTGCAGACCGACTGGCAAGCCCGGGCCCAGGTCTCGGGGCGCACGGCCCTCGAGCAGAAGGCCCGGGGTGGCGGCTACCACCGCCGACCTCCGATCCTCGCCGAGCGTCAGGCGATGGCCTGGGGCACATCCATGATGGGACACGCTTGTACGATCGGCCACAAGATCGACCCGATCAACGCGCTGATCAACGATCTGACCTTGGTGCGCTGGGGGGTTCCCCTCGATGCGCCCGAGGGTCAGGACTCCTGGACGCGTCGCGTTCAGCGGGGGGAGGCCCAGCCGCATCGGATCATCATCGGCATGGCGGCTGACGAGACCAAGCGGATCGAGCGCGCGGTCGATCCGCCCTGGCGAGCCTCGGTCTTTCCCCTTGCGGCGATGGGGATCACCAAGGAGCAAGAGCGCCCGATCCTTGCCGGCACGAAGATCTCCGAGAGCGCACTCAACCTCGACTTCATCAAGAAGTCGGGCTGCATGCTCTGTCACTACCAGCCGGTGAGCTACTTCTACGCCTTGCGCCAGACCAGTCCGCAGAGTTTCGCCGCTATCGAGGCCTACGAGCGGCGGGCGAATCGAAAGAACTCAAAGTATTCGATCAAGAACGTGATCCGCGTCACCACCAAGCGCGACGCGTTGCCGCTGTTGGTCACCGCTGGTCTCGACGCTGATGTCCAGGGTTGGATCGTGCGGGGCCGCAGGGGTGAGCCTCAGGCGCGTCTGAAGCGGTTGTCCAAGGCGCTTCTCCGGGATGAAGCGCTCGACTGGTTGGGTCGAGTGAACCCCCAGGCGCGCAAGCCGGTGATGATCGGCGAGCTCGTCAACGAGTGGCGCGCGGCGAACCCGACGGCCAAACTCGACGAGATCCTCGACAAGACCTACGAGCGCTGTGGGGGGATGAACCTCTGCTCGAAGCACGCGCGAGACTGCCAGATCGGATAGGATGGGAGCGCAACTTGACTCTGGAGATATCTCAATGTCCAACTCCTCTTGGCTGGAAGGCGCGACCTTTGGCATGACGAACAGCTACTGGATGGTGATCGGCACCGTGGCCGCCATCGGCGCGGTGAGCCAGGTGGCTAAGGGTGGTGTTCCCGCGATGCCGTCTATGCCTCGCTTTGGCGGCGGCAACGTGGACGCCCAGGAATACTGGAACAACCTGTCGGCCGAGCAGGCTCAGTCGTTGTTCCAGACCGCCAACCGGTTCTAGCCCTCGTGGCCCGCAACATCGACGGTGCGAGCCTCGCGCTCGGGGTGACTGGGTTGCTGGCTGTCGCGAGCGCGGTAGCCCGGCGTGGTGGATCGCGTGACCAGGTGTCCGATCACGTCGCGGGTCGCGTCGCTGGCGCGTTGCGCAGTCTGATGCGTCATTACGGTGGTCACTCGGCGATTTTCCAAGAGCCGAAAGCGGGCATGGATCGCGATGAGCTCGCGGCGCTGATCCTCAATCGCTCTGGACTGAGCGCGAAGGTCAAGACGCGGCTCTACGAGCAGCTCCTCAACCTGTCGGTGCGGGACTTGCGCGATGTGTATCGGCTGGTCTTTCCCGTCGCCGCGGCTAACGTCATCACGCTTCACCAGTGGGTGCGCGGTGGCAAGCCCGTTCTCATTCTGCGTACGGACGCGCCGAGTTTCGGACCGAAGTACGCCGCCGCCAAGCGTAAGTATGGACTGCCCACGCACTCGGGGCCTATCGGGGCGGGCTACTCCCACAACGTCGACGGCAGCCGAGCGCTCGATCTCGAGGCGTTGCTCGCCGAGGTCGAAGGCGTCGTCGCAGCTCACCCTGTGCTCGATCGCGATCAGATCGCTGGAGCGCTGCGCTCAGCGGATGGCTTCAGCCGCGACGATCTGTCCGTCAGTCCCCCGGGCACGAGCGCCTTTTTTGCGGGGGAGTGGGTGGTTTACCGGTTGCGCGCTGGGGGTTGGACTATGGCGGAGCGCTTCCTCGACACCCAGGCGGGTTTTGACGCGCTCCTCGATCACATACAAGCGGCGCTCGGTTCGTGAGTCTCGACCTGGACGCTTTGCTCGCCGAGGTCGAGGGTGGTGGTCGCCCTGCGGCTCCTGGTGCTCTTTTGGATGCGTTGCTGGCTGCGGCTGAAGCGCCGCGTCTTGCGTCTCGTCAGCAGGCGACTCATCCACCCCGTCCGTCCATGCTCCGCGGTGTTGATCTGTTCGCGGGTGCTGGGGGGTTTACTCTGGGCGCTATACAGGCTGGCTGCCCGATCACGCTCGCTATTGAGCGGAATCCGGTCGCTGTTCAGACTGGGCGTCGCCACGGTCACCGTGTTTACCGGGGTGATGTGGGGCAGATGGGGCTGTACGAGGACGTGATGTGGGGTGTAGATGTACTGATCGGTGGCCCCCCTTGTCAGCCCTTCAGCACGATGGGTCATGGTGCGGGTAAGTACGATGCGCGAGACGGTTTTCCGCTGGTGCTCGATGCCGTGGATGCGCTGACGCCGCGACGAATGGTCATGGAGAATGTGCGGGGCTTCGTGAGTCAGCGGCACACGGCCTACCGGAACCAGGTGCTGCGCGATCTCGGCCAGCGGTTCAAGTATGTGGGCGTGTGGGAGCTCAACGCCAAGGATTTTGGGGTGCCACAAGATCGGATCCGGATCTTTGTGTGGGGCTCCGATGTGCTCCTGCAGGCGCCGACGCCGACCCATGGCCCGCAGGCGGGTCGTTCCTATGTCAGCGTGCGTCAGGCGTTGCCTGGGTTGCAGGCGCCGGCGATCCATGTCCGGAGCACGACAGCGAAGAGTCGGTCGATCGATCAGCCCAGCCCGACCGTGGCGACGAAGGGCACGATCTACACGGCGACGCGGCCCGGCTTGATCTATGGTCGAGATCCGGCTCAGGGGCGACGGTTGACGCCGCCCGAACTCAAGACGCTGCAGGGTTTCCCCGGCGCATTCACGTTCAGCGGAAACCTGAGCGAGCAGTACACGCAGATCGGCAATGCCGTTCCCCCGCCTCTGGGCAAGGCGGTGGTCGAAGCGGTGACGGCCGGGATCCGCTCTGAGCCCCTTCCTCCGAACAAGGTGGTCGCCGCGCTCAAGCGCGACAACCCCTCTGCGTTGCTGTTCGAGCCTCGTGAACTGTGGGACGCGGCATTGGTTGGCGTGACGAACGCTTCTCCATTTGGTGATCTGGTGGCGATCTACGACTTCGACAAGCTCCTCGATCTGGCGATTGGAGCGACCTGGGCGCAATCGCAAGGGGAGGCTGATCCCCAAGAGGTGTTCCAGCAGGCCTCGGATCACGTTCACACCAATATGATGGGTACGGCTGGACTGATGCCCAACCAGCCGTTGATCTTCCACCTGGAAGACCCAATTGATTGGCAGGAGTAGGTCTTGCGCTTCCGCGGAGTCGCGAGCTGGCCTTTCAGAAATAGAGTATAAATTAATAAATATTTCAGGGGACGATCATGGGACGAGGACGATGGACGGATGATGGGACCGGGATGGCGCTCGGCGCCGCCGCGCTGCTCTCCGGGTTTTCGTTGTGGGGGCAGCAGTCTCGACGGGGCGATACTTGGCACGACCGGAATGCGTCTCTCTACGACGAAGAGGGCTACCTCAAGGGTCCTGGCGAGCCTGATGTCGAGACCGATCCGTGGCGTGGGAGTTCCAATCGCCCCCTGCGCTTCATTAGCGATCCGGGCCACGGCTGGCTCGAGGTTCCGATGTCGGATCTGGTCGCCCTCGGGATCGCCAGTGAGATCACCAATTACTCGTTCATGAAGGGCGATCTGGCTTACCTCGAAGAGGACTGGGACGTGACGCAGTACATCAAGGCACTCGAGGCTCAGGGCAAGTCGATCCCCGAGATCAAAGAGGTCTACCAGGCGAGCACGCCGATCCGGAAGTACGCCAGCTACCGAGCGCCGAAGTAGTCGATGGCCATCGACGCTCGCGTCCTGCTCGATCAGCTCGCCAAGGACGGCGTGCGTCCGGGCGCCAAGCTGACAAGTAAGACGGCTCTCCTCGTTGCGAAACGCTGGTTGCCGCTGGCGGGCTGGCAGCGCGACACCTGGGGGAACTACAAACACCCAAGTCAGGCCAACCGTCGGATTGTGCTCACCGACCGGAGCCTCAAGATCCAGCAGAAGCATGGCAGGAGCTGGACCAGCTATCAGACGAGCAGCCTCATCGACTGGGCGACCGATCGTTTGTTGCGTCTGGCCGAAAAAGTCGGCACTGCGGAGCAGAAGCAAGGGGCTGAGCAAGCCTATGGTCGTCGCCGGGGGAACAAGCGGGATGCGCTTGCCAAGCGCAACCGGCAGGCTGCGGTCGATGAAGCTCGGGGGCGCCTGAACAAAGAGGCGATGGTCGCGCTCCGGGACCAGGGGCTGCTCGCCAAGTACGCTCGGGGTGCCAAGCACGCCTTCGATCTGAATCCTGCCATCGCCCCCTTCCAGACCGGCGAGCGCCTGGATGCTGAGATCGAGCGACTCCTCGCGTACAAGACCGAGCATCGCGACTGGCCCCCCGAAGATGATGGTGCTTACTGGAGCTTGGGCCAGCCGCCCTATCCGTTCGTGCGCGGGACGCCCGATCACTATGCCTGGGAGCAGGACGGCTACACCGTGACCTTCGAGCGGCGCCCGACTCACAAGCCGAACACGGCCGAGTGGATGATCGGTGCCACCGGGGGCGTCATGGGTTTCGATCCAGGCACCTTCGCAATCCGGCAGCAGCGCGTCGACCGGGTCGGTGACGGGTATGCCGCAGGCCTCGTGCGCGGCGTCGAGTCAGGCCAGAAGCTGCCGAAGGCCAAGCAGGCCGATCCGGTTGTGGTGCTCACGATGATCGGCAGTCACACCAAGAAGAAAGGCACTGGACGCAAGCTGATGGCGCTGGTGCGGAATATGGTCTGGGGCTACGGTCGTGACGACTTCTTCATCGAGGCGATCACCCCCGAGGGCCAGGGATTCTTCGACCACCTGGTGGATGCCGGTGAGCTCGAATTGCTCGGGCGTACCCGAACTGGCGGACACTACCGTTTTGTGGCTGGCAAGCCGATGGCCAAGGCGCAGCCAAAGCGTCGGACGAAGTCCAAGAGCAGGCCGCAGGCGAAGCCCCAGGTCGACCTATTGGATAGACTACTGTCGCAGGTGGAGGAACAGCGATGAGTATGGATGGATCGTGGCTTGCGTTTGGCGCGGTTGGTTTGATGGGCTGGGCGCACTTGCGACGTGGAAGTGCGGCGTATTCCACCGAGGCTGAGCGCCATCAGGTCCTTGATGCGCGCGGTGTGGCGGTGGGTCTGGGCGCAGATTGGTCGGTGCTTGCTTGGCATCTCGGTCCAGGTGTGGCGAATCGCACCGGGGGTGACTGGTACATTGTCGAAGATGACGAGGGTGATCACTGGTCGGTGACTCGACGCTGGTATGTCGATGACAATTACGCGGGATTGCCGCAGATCTACGGACAGTATGCCGATGGCGGAAACGACGCGATCGTAGAGGTCGCCGGCTTTGATACCTTCGACGGGTTGCTGGCCTGGCTCGACGCGCATCCCGAGGCTGGCACCCTGAAGCGGTGAATAACAGGAAGTGCGGGGCTACACTGAGTTGGTGTCTACGCACTACCAGGTCTTGGGTGTCATCAAGACGGCGTCTTACGACGAGATCAAGAAGGCCTGGAAGCAGGCTGCACGAAAGACTCACCCCGATCTAAACAAGACCGATCCGCAAGCCGAGGATCGTTTCAAGTGTGCCTCGACCGCCTGGGACGTGCTCTCGGATGATCGGAGTCGGGCGCGCTATGACGCCGAGCTCCTCAACCCGGTGCGTATTCCCCGACGGCCACCGCCGCCTCCGCCCCGGCGACCCCCTCGGCCGGCCCCAACGCCCCAGGCGGTGCGCGATCCTGATCTATGCCTCGAATGCGAGGACGTGCGCTTGCCCCATCTGTTGCGGTGTGCTCACTGTGAGACTGCCTGGCGGCGCGCGGCCACCGCTCCGCGGGGATCGATGGGTATGGTCGTGGGATACTACAGTGAGCAGAGGAGCCTCGAGAGTCTGTATGGGGGCTGCGGATTTGGGCGCGATCGGGCTGGGACCGGTCGTTGGATCAAGCCCTGGGCTGTGTCGGGAAAGCGGAGGAAGCGGTGACCACGAAACAGATCAAGCCCACCCCTTACGCGGTCTTCGGTGTTGCGCCGACCGCTCCGCTCGACGAGATCAAGCGCGCTTGGCGTAGGCTCGCTCGAGACAACCATCCCGATCGCTGTCCAGACGATCCAGACGCCGACGCGCGGTTCAAGCAGGCGAGCGCGGCCTGGGATCTGCTGTCTGATCCGGCCCGGAGGGCCGCCTACGATGCGCAGATCCGCGCGAGCACTTGCATGCTGTGTGGACGTCAGCCCGTGACGGCGGGGTTTGACATATGCTTCCTGTGCGCACTCGGGGTCGCAGCGACCGCGGCCGGCCATGGAGCGAAGCCCTCACCGAAGCCCCAGCCCGTTGATCCTGAAAAATATGACTGGGTTCGAGATCCGGATCAGTTCGCCGAGCGCATGCGTCGCAGTCCCGCGGACTACATGCCGACGGGAGCGGCACCGAGTAGCGACGATCTACTCGGAGCATTGCTGAGTGAGGGTGCCATTCGCGCGGCCCAGGGAAACGCGCGTGTCGACGTGCGTGTTCATGTCAGCGGCGATGTTACTCACAACGATTTCGTGCGTCAGGTGACGCGCAATCTGCGGCTTGCCAACCGGATCGTCAAGCCGTTGTACCGGTGGTGGAGCGGCGCCGGTTGACGCCCTAAATCCACTGGCTTATGGTGGGCCACACGGAAAGGTAAGGGTTCCCCTTGTTGCCTTGCCGTAGGCGGGTCGTGTCCATACATAGGCGCCGTCGCCCTCCCAGGAGCAGTTGATGGCTTACGTAATTTCGATCCTTTCCGAGCACCCCGATCTCCAGCAGGGAGAGAAGGTCTTGCTCCTCTCGCTGTCCGTCCAGCCCCGGTTGGGCTACCGCCTCAAGGCGCTCTCGCAGATCACCGGTCGCGACATTGGCCGCTGGATCAGCGATTGTCCACTAGCAATCAGCGAGACGGCGTTGCTTTGGGCGAGCCGCTACGGTTGGACCGTCCAGCTCGGCGAGGAGAGCCTCGACATTCAGCAGGTGCTCGACACGGTGCCCCAGCTCACGCCCATGAACGTCCCCGGGGTCCACCCCCGCGACGCGCTGGAGCTGTTGATGGGCAACCTGCCTCCGAAGGATCCGAGCAGTCCGGAGACCGGGGCGGTGATCCAGCTCGGCGCGGCGCGTCAGATCGCCGGGCCGACCGTTCGGCCGATCGAGCGCGCCCGACCTGAGCCCGAGCCCCGGAATCCCCGGCGCCAACGGGCGCGTCGTCTCAAGGGTGAAGCCCGTGACATGGCGGTGTTCTTGCGCGACACGGTGCGCGCGCTCGCCGATGGCGCGGATCCGGAAGAGGTCCGGGCCGCCGTGGCGGAAGGTCTGGCGCTTGATGCGCTCGATGACGAGTTCGTCGAGGTGGCCGCCGCTCCGGTCCGGGCTCCCTCGGCCCTCACTCCTGCTCTTGTCGCTTCTGGGGTTCCGCCCCTGCCGCCGCACTACACCCAGCCGGCGTCCGTCGTGACGTCCTACAACCCGTTGCCGCCGTTGCCTCCTGGCGTTCGTCCGCTGATGCCGGGCGAGGCGCTTCCGGGGATGGATCCGGCCCAGACCGCCGAGTTCAACGTGCTGACCGAGGGCACCGATCCGACGCGCCAGAAGGTCCTCGATGGCTGGGCGCATGACGCGATCAAGTACGGCAACCGTCCCGCGCTGTCGCCCGAGCAGCAGGCCGAGGTCGACGCCTGGCACGTCGAGCGTCGTGTTGAGGCCGAGCGTCGCGCGTTGAACGAGGGCGCGGCGGCCCGGGCCGCCTACGGGGTGCCCGATGGTCCAGGCGCCGCTGGGGCCCCCGCGCCGCCCACGATGACGCCGCCCCGGCTGGCTCCCCTCCAGGCTCCCGCTCCGCAAGTGGCCGTCGGTGGTGGGGCGCCGACCATGCGCCCGCCCCCGGCGCCCATCCTGGTTCCGCCTGCAGGTGCGGTCGAGTCGACCAATGGCCATGGTCACGTCTACGATCCGATGACCGCTTTGTCACCCTGGGCGCAGCGGGCGTTGGGTGCGGCGGGCCTGATCACGCTCGAGCTGGTCGCCGGCTACTCGGAGGCTGAGCTCGGGAAGGTCAACGGGATCGGCCCGAAGATCGTCGCCGAAGTGCGCGAGTGGCTCGTCGCGCACGGGCACGCGCCGCGGTTGGCCTGATGGGGTGGCCCAACACGAGGCCACTACCGGTCCTGTCTTGCTTTGAGGGAGCACTGGCGGGATGAGCCTGGCTACTCCCGGTCCTCTGACTTCTAATGATTCCGAATGGGAGGAGATCTCATGCTGATGCTCGTACCGATGATCCCGGCTTCGCCCCCCCGCTTTCCCGACACGGCCCAGGGCCTGATCCAAGAGCGTCGCCCACAAGCCATCACACCCATGTTCCGCCACAACATGGAGCAGCCGCCGGGCTGGCGGGGACTCTGGATTGAGTTTCGCGCGTTGTCGCGTCTGGGTCGCGAACACCCCTGGCTGGTGTATGCAAGGTCGCTGTACGCGTCGATTCTGCAGCTCCAGACCGTGGCCGAGTCGCTCACGCGCACCGTTGCGTCGCGCCACGGGGAGATCGTGCTCGAGAAGGGTGCATCGATCGAGTTGGTCACCGATGTGTTCACCTTTCATCCACGGCCTTTCGACGACGAGTCCATGTCTTCGCCTCGACTCGTGGGCCTGTTTTGTGAGTCTTACCAGAGCGAGGCCTTGGTGCGCGACTTCAAAGTGGGTGGGGGTTGCGATCTCCTCCCGAGCGAGAGTGGTGTGGGGCTCGACGCGTTCAGCGGCGAGGTGGGCTGGATGGGTGCGTCTTCGCTGGCCTGGCAGCCGGCCTGGAGTCCGGTGATTGGCTCCCCTTCCCAGATCCCCGAAGCGCCGCCCGAGCCCACACTGCACCTGCGCGACAGGCCAGTGTTGCGGTGGCCGAATCGGGCGACGGTCAGCGTGCTGGCCCTTGAGTCTTCGCGCTTCCGGCTGTACGCGGTCCTGGACATGGGTCAAGTCTTTGGTCAGTCACCCGTGCGCGAGGCGTGAAATCATGACAGCCGTCAAGGAAACCCACTGGCTCCTCCCGTCGTCCTGGTTCTGGTTCTTCCTGTCGGGCCTTTTCGGCTTTGTTGGCGTTGTCGGTATGGGCCTGTTCGTCAATCGTGTTGTCTTTCCTGTTGACACCAGACGGGAGCCAAGTGCGTTGCTGCTCCCCGAAGAGGAGTCGCACGCCGTCGCGGATGCGGCGGCGTGTTTTCCTCACGTCAGCCAGCGTATCGACGACGTCTGTCACTGTGCGGTGGACAATGGCTGGATCCGTTGTGATGCCGCGAACACCATCCGCCACGAGGCCCAAGAATGACCGACGATCTGCATCTCGCCATCGCGACGCTGCGCGCCCGGGGCTACCGCATCATCCCTCCTCGCGATCTCCGCGTAGCTGGACCTTGGCAGAGCAAGTCGGGCTCGCGATGGGTGCGTGCGTGGGAGCACAGCTCGGTGACCGCGGCTTCGATCCGCCAGGTTTCCGCCGGGTGCGGAGCGCCCGGGTGTGCTTGCGAAGGCCACGATAGGGCCTATAGGTGGATCGCATCGTTATTTGGTACAGCCTATCGAAGCGGTCGTAGAGGAATGGTCGGATCTCTTGAGTGTGCCCAGACGGCCGCCGATCAGGCGTTGCTGGAGTTGCTGTCCGAGGCTCGCGTTGTCCGGCTTGAGCAGATGGAGGCGGCGGATGCTTGGGTGGAGCCCTTAGAGCGGCTGATGTTGCCCGAGGGCGATCATGCGTGATGGGTTGATGATCCACCTGATTGGTTTGACTGAGTCCGAGGCGACTGGGTCGCTGGCCGAGCATGGCGAGCAGACGCATTGCATGACGGCGGACTGTGAAGCGCCGAGTGTGATGATGCTGATCTTCAAGAAGCCCGGGAGTGCTTGGGGACAGAATGTCACCAGCACCGCAGCTTGTAGTCGGCACCGGAAGGAGCTGGAGCAAATTATCAGTCGAGTCACGAGAGGCGTGCATGGCGAAGCGTGAGGGTTCCGATCAGAAGCGTAAGCGCAAACGGGCCAAGAAGGCAGGGAAGGCGGCCGGTGCTGGCGATAAGTCCGGCGTTTTTTACGAGGCGTCGAGGTCCTGGTCGCGCCAGGATGGCGACTTTATTGCGGTACAGCTCGGGCTGCCGGACGGTGGCCGCATGCCCGAGAAGGCGTATTCTGGGCAGGAAGCGCTCGATCGTGCCCGCCGTTGGGTGTTCGCTTATGCCGAGGGGCGCTCTGGGGTGCCGCTGGAGCGCCGTCCTTCTCGTGTTGATCCGGTCTGGTGTAACGCGCCTGCGCATGGCGATCCGGAGGGGGCGATCTGGAGCCAGCGCTCAACATCTCAGGGCGCACGCATGGACTTCCGCGCGAAAGCGAGCGCGTTCTCGGGTTTGTGGTTGGGCAGAGCAAGAGGCAAGAGCGCGGTAAAGCGTCTCGACGAGCTCTCGCAGATCTTGTGGAACACCCTGACGGTGCTGCCGCCAGATGAGATCGCTACGCGCCTCCTCGATGGCGAGGAGAGGATGCCGTTGCTGCTGGCGCACCAGATCATCGCCAGCGGTTGGTGCTTCCAATATAGTCTCGGGACGATGCCCGATGGCGATCGCGCGCTGCACCAGTTCTCGGCGCAGCTTCGGCCGGTGGGTCGGAGCTCGACCCAGATCGACTGGCGGCTGCTCGGTGCGGTGCAGGCTGCTTTGGGGATCTTCCCCGATCCCGGTGACGCCTCGGCGTTTCTTCAATGGACGGACATTGCCAGTGAAGATCTCGATCCAAATAGCCGCATGACCTGGCGCTGGTTTGCCGAGGCTAACGCATGACGATTGCCCAGTGGCTCGACGCCCGCATCGCCGATGTCGCCGCTCGCGAGGGCGTCAACTCGCTGATCACCATCGGTTCCGACAAGCCGCTAGGTACACGCGGGTTCCCCGACTGGCCCGCGGCCGAGGCCGGTATCGGTCTCGTGCCTCCTCCCGCTAAGGAGTTTCGACTCTTCATCGAACCCTGGGGGCACTGGGTGTATATGTGGGACACCGATGCACTCCCGGCGCTGCTGGACGCTCAGGCTGCGCTCCTGACTTCGCAGGGCTGGCCCACGGATCCAGCGGACTTTGTTCACGCTGTCCGGGGTAAGCCAGATCGCAGTAACTATGTCCGCCCCCGCACCCCTCTGTTCGATCTCATCGCGGACGCCTATGGGGACAAGACCAACCCGGGCCGCACCGATTGTTCTCTTGCGCCCGGGGCGTTGCTGACCCTGTACTACAAGCGCATCGGGACGCCCGATCCGGCGACGATCTACTTCAGCGAGCATGGCAACCGGGTTGCGGCGAAGATCATGCGGCGCGCGCTGCGGAAGCAGGGGCGGGCATGAGATTCTACCGCTCCGATCTGCCCGGCTACATGTGTCGGTGGGTCCTTGAGACGCGCTGGGGAACCCTTCGTCTGCACAACATCCTCCGGTCTGACGACGATCGCGCGCTCCACGATCATCCCTGGGACTTCTGGAGCTTGATCTTGTGGGGCGGCTACCGGGAGTTCCTTCCCGGCCTTCTGCACTCCGGGAACGGCACCTACGCACCGATTGGCAATCAGCGATGGTGTGGCCCTGGCTCGCTGGTGAAGCGCTCCGCTGCAGACGCCCATCGCATTGCGTTGGTCCACGGCCCGGCTTGGACGCTGGTCTGGACTGGGCCACGCGTGCGTCGGTGGGGCTTCTATGTCGACGGCGCCTGGGTCGATCAGCGGGAATGCCGCGCGCTCTATCCAGAGAAACCCTGGGTAGAGGATCCGCATCTATGAGGACGATCATTGCCGGCTCTCGCACCGTCAACGACTACGCGCTCGTCGAGCGTGCCGTCGCTGACTCGGGCTTCATCCTCACCGAGGTCGTCAGCGGCATGGCCCGAGGCGTCGACACCCTCGGGGAGCGCTGGGCGGCCGAGCACGGAGTGCCCGTGGATCGTAAGCCGGCGGACTGGAAGACCTACGGTCGACGGGCTGGATACCTGCGCAATGTTGAGATGGCCGAGTACGCGGCGGCTGGCGAGGGCCCCGGGCAGCTTGTGGCGATCTGGGAGAACGGCTCGCGGGGGACGGCGCACATGATTCGCCTGGCTCGCGAGCACGGCCTCGACGTGTTCGTGGTGGAGATCTGAGATGGCGAACGGAGCGGGCGGCGTCTGCGACGCGTGTGGTGTGGAGTGGTCGGTCGAGGAGGGGTTGGAGTGTGACTGTCAGATCGACGCACGCAAGCGCCGCGAGGCACAGGAGCGGGAGGCAGCCTCTCGCCTGCACACCGGGACGTACCGTGGCAACTCCGATGGTCCCGTGTGGCAGCGCGCGCTGCCCCGGGAGTACATCACCCCCGAAGACGTGTCGGACGCATTGAGTAGCGGCGCAGATCCGCTCGAGGTGGCCCGCGACATTCTGGTGGCGGTCGATCTCGGTGCAGCAGAAGACGCATCACTGTGCGCGTTCAACCTGCTCGACACGCTGCCGTGTCGCGCGTCTGGAACGCCGATTCTCTCGCCTGATGGCCAAGGGGAATAGAATGATCGGCTCGGACTTGGACTTTCCTCCGGCTATGTCTGGCGAGCGGTGGCTCACGTTGAAGCGTGTTCACTTCGAGGGACAGCACTTCGTGCCCATGAGTCATATCTCCGGCGTGAGTTCCACTGTCGACGGTGGCGCAATGGTCTGCCTGACCACTTCACGAGAACCCATCTTCGTCGAGCACCGCGCTGGCGAGGTCGCTGCAGCCGTTGTCTGTATTGAGGATGGGCGGTGCCCCCGCTGCCTCGTTGCCTGCGCCGCCGCCTCTCTATCCCTACAAGACGAACGACTGCGACGTCGGGTCCTCTGGGAAAACGCCGTCCGGCACTTGTCAGGCTGGCGGGCTGGGTATGTCCGGCCTCATTCCATTAACGGGCGTCGGGCGGAAGTCGGCGCTCCCTGCATCTTCGAGGATTGGCTCTGGGATATTCCTGCCGCTGCGCCCTTCGTCACCGACGACTGGATCAACGCGCTCTCGCGCTATTACGTCGAGGGATCGTAATGCTCAAGTTCCCCCGCATTGCCTGCCCCGAGTGCGGTCAGCGCGTTGCTACGACACCGTTGCGAGGGGGCTTTCTTCTGCGCCTGCGCTGCCACAATCGCCCTCGGGAGTACACCGGCAAGCGTCTGCACAAGCGCGAGCAGTGCGCGGGGAGCTCCGCCGAGATCCCCGCCGATCCTCTCGATCTGAGTTGACCGTCGG